>OOCB01000264.1_pt1 | contig 87761 bp, 90 predicted proteins | sample 1671351 | NCBI WGS metagenome assembly OOCB01 (sample SAMN06348148, study PRJEB24527) | human gut metagenome | biome: human gut; feature: ankylosing spondylitis patient; material: feces | host: Homo sapiens | place: China | collected 2015-10 | reverse complement strand
TAACCTTCAAATGTTCTAATAATATTAATGCAAAGAAATCAAAGTCCTCCGTTCTTTTTTTTATACAAAAAGGGAATAGATTTATAAAATACAACTAATTGGTGCAGATCTCTGTTTCAGGCAGTGGATCTGTTTGTTTTATATTCTTCGGTAAATTAGAAGGAGGGATGCTCTTCTAATCAAATTTTTTAATAAATTTCTTCGATTGTGCAATTTTTTGTTGTTTTCGTCGGCTCGATTATGAGGGGATATCCCTTCAAAAGCTTAGCCATGTAAAAGGAGGAATAATAATGGCTAAACCTTATAATCATCGTCGTGCAGAAAATGAGTACAAAAAATGGAAGAAGAAAGATGAGCGATTCATGGTGAAAATAGAATCACAGAATACAATAAAGAATCAAAGACTGTCAGTTGATTCTATAATAATCATAAGGATGAAAAACGTCATGATGTCACAGATAACGTGATTGATTTTATAAACCGCCTTATTATACATATACCGGACTATCATTTCTTAACTACTCGATATTATGGATTCTATGCCAACGCTTCTAAGAAAGCCCTAGATAAAGTGCATACACTTCTTAAAATCTTAAAGAATAAGGATTATTCTCGTGAAGCAAGAACCAAAGCCCTTAAAAACAAACTCAATAAATTCAAATACCGCACTCATTTAATAGATTCTTTTAATAGAGATCCAATTCAATGTAAATGTAAAGCCACAATGCAGTATACATATACATATAACCCATTCAAGGACAAGAGATATGATGCACTGCCCTGAATGCGATCATAAGATGATTGTAAAAAAATAATTCAATAACTTCAGATGAATACAAAATATTGGCTATTTCAATAGTCCTTTTTGTCGTTCCTGACAATTCATATCTTGTGATATTTCAATACTATTTCACATGTTGTATTTCTCTATTTCGAAACAAAGATCTTAATATACAAAAAAACTGTCTTACGACAGTTTAATTATGCATTTAAAGCTGCTTTTGCTTCTTCGCAAAGTTTAGTGAAGCCTTCAGCATCGTGAATAGCCATTTCACTTAACATTTTACGGTTGATCGCAATATTAGCTAATTTTAATCCGTGCATTAAACGAGAGTATGATAAGTCATTCATACGTGCAGCTGCATTAATACGTGTAATCCAGATTTTACGCATGTTTCCTTTTAACTTACGACGATCGTTGTATGCATATCTGAATGAATGCATTACCTGCTCATTTGCAGTTTTGTATAATGTATGTTTTGATCCAAAGTATCCTTTGGCAAGTTTCAACACTTTTTTTCTACGAGCGCGTGAAACTGTTCCACCTTTAACTCTTGCCATTCTTTATATCCTCCTTAATTACTTAACTAACATTTCCTTAATACGTTTGTAATCTGTAGCATGTACAGTACCTGGTTTAGCTAAGTGACGACGTTGTTTCTTAGTCTTTCCATGGAAACGGTGAGATGTATAAGCGTGAGATCTCTTTAATTTTCCAGAACCTGTCTTTTTTACACGTTTTGCTAATCCTCTATGACTCTTCATTTTAGGCATAGTCTAGTCCTCCTTACTTCTTTTTAGGTGCCAACACTGTTGACATCGTATTACCTTCCATTAAAGGTTTCTTTTCAACGATAGCTACTTCAGACATAGCTTCGATGAAGTCATTCATGATCTTACGACCAACTTCCAAGCGAGTGATCAAACGACCACGGAATCGCATATCAATCTTTACTTTCATACCCGCTTCGATCCATTTTGACGTCTGACGTACTTTAGTTTCAAAATCGTGTGTATCGATAATCGGTGATAAACGCAAAGATTTAACTTCAACAACATGTTGTTTACGTTTCGCTTCTTTAGCTTTTTTCTGTTGTTCGAAATGATAGCGACCATAGTCTAAAACTTTACACACAGCCGGACGCGCTTTGGGTGCAACACACAACAAATCTAAATTTTGTTTGTATGCAATGTCCAATGCTTCTTTTTTTGACATAACTCCCAATTGTTCTCCATCCGCATTGATGACAAGAACTTCTCTAAACGGAATCTTTTCGTTAAACAAATCATCGTTTACATTATTTGGGGCAACTTTTCTGTTATTGATATTCGACACCATCCTTTTTTTAATTTTCACAAAAAGAAAATGGGTGCATTCAACACCCATCACTCTTTTAAACGAATTCAAACTGAATTGGCCGTGAACCTATGTCCCTCTAGACATCAGGTGAGAAGGGGTGCTTCTATCTTTCCATTTCTTTTACTTATTGATAATACCATACACATGTGGTATATGCAATATTTTTTTCAAAAAAATAAAGCCGACTCATCGACTTATACACATAAATGGTGGACTCTTGGGGATTCGAACCCCAGACCCACTGATTAAGAGTCAGTTGCTCTGCCAGCTGAGCTAAGAGTCCATTTATCAGTGCCCATATATATTACCATAACATATTTTTGATTGCAACTGTTTTTTTAAAAAATAAGGATGTCTTTGACACCCCTATTCCATCATAGCCATTTTTTCTTCCCATTCCTTCATTAAGGCGGCTATTTCATTATGCTTATCATCGATTTTTGCATCCAACTCTTCCATCTTACGATAATCTTGATAATACTCTGGCTCATATCTTAATTCTCGCATAGCCTCTAAATCTTGCTCAGCCTCATCTAATAAGACTTCAAGTTTCGCAACACGATTTTTAATAGCCTTTAAATCCGTAAAAGATACCGTTTGTGGTTTTACCTCTTTTTCAACCTTTGCTACCGATTCTATCAATTCATTATTCGCCTTTTTATCCAAGTATTCTTCATAATTCAAATCATAGATTTTACCTACAGAATCCATCTCTAATACGCGCGTAGCCATTTTCTTTAAAAACATACGATCATGCGATACAAAAAGAATGGTTCCATCATACTTTTCTAATGCCGATTCCAATGCTTCTTTAGCTGGTATATCCAAATGGTTTGTAGGCTCATCCAAAAGTAAAACATTATCATGTTCTAACATTAGTTTTGCAAGAGCTAAACGCACTCTTTCACCACCCGACAAATCATTCACTTCTTTAAACACTTCATCCTGCGTAAATAAAAAACTAGCTAACGTATTACGAATCTGTGTTTGAGTTGCATCCGGATCCATATCCCATAATTCATCAAGAACATTTTTATTAGATTTCATCTGGGCACTTTCCTGATTAAAATATCCCACATCGATTTGATGACCAAATTTGAAACTACCAGAAATGGCAGGAAGTTCTTTCACCAAAGTTTTGATCAAAGTGGATTTACCAATACCATTTGGTCCAACAATGGCCATACGTTGTCCTTGCAGTAATTGAAAGGACACTTTAGACAACACTTTATCATAGCCAACACTTAAATCTTCAACATCAAGAACTTGTTTACCACCCTTTCTTGCACAAGTAAACACCGCCTTTATTTGACTTGTATCCGATGAACTATCTTCAATTTTATCCATACGATCCAAATATTTTTGTTTACTCTTCGCAAAAGCGGCTTTGTTCTTTTTATATCTGAACTTCTCAATCAAATCCTCTAAACGATGAATTTCTTGTTGTTGACGAACATACGCCTCATGATTCTTTTTTAAATATTCTTCTTTTGCCTTTAAATAATGCGAATAATCCCCCACATATCTTTGTGTCTTACCAAATTCAATTTCTACGATTTCATCCACAACATGATCCAAGAACATACGATCATGGCTGACCAAAACAACCGCAAAAGGATAATGCTTCACATAATTTTCAAGCCATTCTATAGCTGCGATATCCAAATGGTTTGTAGGTTCATCCAACAATAAAATATCTGGTTTCGTCAACAATAATTTAACTAAAGCGATTCTTGTTTTTTGTCCCGAACTAAATTCACATAATTTTTTATTTAAATCATTCTCATCAAATTGAAAATGAAAAAATACATTCTTTAATTCCACCTCATATTGATATCCATTTAAAGCTTCAAAACGAGTCTGCAACGCATCATATTTCGCAAGTTGCTTTTCACTCGAATCTGTTTTTAAAACTTCCGCCTGCTCATTTAATTGTTTTTCTAATTCACGAACCTTATCAAAAGCTGTTAAAAGCTCTTCATATACAGTCTTTTCCTCATCCACAAAAGTAATCTGTGCTAAATAACCAATGTTTGTTCCATTCAATACCATACGTGTTCCAGAATCATAATTTTCCTGCCCACAAATAATTTTCATCAACGTCGTTTTACCGCAACCATTACGTCCAACTAATGCTATCTTTTCATTATCACGTACTTGAAAATTTGCACCAGCCAAAACCGTTTTGGCACCAAAAGACTTTTGAATATTGCTCAATTGTAATTTCATACTATATCACCCTTAAATTTCAAAATATCTAACAATACTTTTAACCAATATTTTAGCTATCGCATCCGCATTTTCATTATAGTAAGTAACGCTTTGCGAATTCATTGCACTCGCATATGAAAAATAAAGGCCATACATTCCATATGCATCTTTATAATCTTCATTTTTAAACTCATCCCCATATACACCTGCATATGTAGCTCTTCCACCCGTTTCTCTTAATTGAGGATAAAGTTCATACTCTAAAACTTTTCCATCATCACTTTCTGCATAAGAATCGTATAAAACACCGTTCTCCTGTGTAGTATTCGTTCTTGCTTCATATAAAGTCAAACCATTTTGTTCCATAAAATATGAAACCGTATTAGCCAATCCACTATTTGTATAAGGACTCGTTAACATATATGGAGCATAAACATTCTCATCTAAACTAGCACCTAAGGCTAAATATAATTTTGCCTTTGTCTTATAAGCACGTGCTGGACGACCATTCGCTCCATAATAGCCTGGAGTTTCATTTTCCTTACGCAAGATTTTTACTTTCAAGCCTTTCTTTTCCAACTCTTTTTTTACTTTCTTGGCAAATTCTAAAGAAGAGCTAGCCTCATCTAAAATAGATGTACTTGCACCAACATCAACTGTATTCGAAAAATAATTCATCGCATTTCCGCATGGATCAATAACCACATCATAAATATCTTCATTTGGTTCTTGATTTGTTACTATAATAAAAGCGTAATTCTTCTTAAATTGAATTCCATATTCTTTCAATGCATTTTTATCCGCCATAAAAGATACGGAAGTCACCTTTTCATCACGACGCATCGTAGTAATAGCTTTTGCCTTAAAAGCATCTTTGAAATAGATTCGCTCTTTTTCAAAATGATTATAAGTATATAATTCATAGATTCCTTCTTTTAAAGTTCCTAAATCAACACCTGAATCTACGCTTCCATTAAAAGTAAAACTCGTTGTTGCATCCGTCATGACATTTCTTAATACAATGTTGTTACCTTGCATCTTATCTGTTTCTGTTGATCCATATTTACTTTTGTACAAAGATAACGTTTCTCCATAAACCACATAATCCTTTAATAGATACGTACCTTCAAAATCCTTTCCCACCTTTTTCTGTAATTTATCAACATCCACACCATTCAAGTAAGATTGAGATGATTTATTCGTTTGTTTCGGCTTTGAAACATATAAAAAAACACAGACAATCGCAACTGCAATCGTAACCATTCCGATAATCATTGTGCTTAAATTTCTTTTATTTATTACTCTTGTTTTTTTCATACCCCTTATTTATATCACACAAGAAAACAGGTATCAACGAGATACCTGTTTAAATCATTAGAAAATTAAATTTCTTGGCGTACGAGGATATGGCTGTACATCACGAATGTTAGCTACACCACTTAAATACATCAACATACGATCAAATCCTAAACCAAATCCAGAATGTTTACATCCTCCAAAACGACGTAAATCCAAATACCATTGTAGATTTTCTTGTTCCATTCCCATTTCTTTCATACGATTTACTAATACATCATAACGTTCTTCACGTTGTGATCCACCAACTAATTCTCCAACATATGGAACTAACAAGTCACATGCCGCAACAGTTTTGTTGTCATCATTTATACGCATATAGAAAGCTTTGATATCCTTTGGATAATCCGTTAAGAACACCGGACCATTTACTACTTTTTCACAAATATAACGCTCATGCTCACTTTGTAGATCCATACCCCAGAAAATATCTTGGTTTTCAAATTGATCTTTCGCTTTTTCTAAATATTCGATTGCCTTTGTATATGTCATTCTTTCAAAACTAGAATTAGCCACATGTGTTACACGCTTAATACATTCTTTATCAATCATAGACGCAAAGAATTCCATTTCTTCTTTAGCATGTTCTAAACAATAGTTGATACAATACTTGATCATTTCCTCAATACAATCCATGTTATCTGCTAGATCGGCAAATGCAAGTTCTGGTTCGATCATCCAGAATTCAGAAGCATGACGAGTTGTATTTGAATTTTCTGCACGGAAAGTAGGACCAAATGTATAAACATTACGATATGCTAAGGCGAAAGGTTCAACATGCAATTGTCCAGATACTGTTAATTGTGCATGTTTTCCAAAGAAATCCTTATCATATTTTGCATCTTCACGCGTTGTAACGGTAAAACATTCTCCAGCACCTTCCGCATCATTACCAGTGATTTCTGGTGTGTTTACATAAACAAATCCGCGATCCTGGAAGAATGTATGAATAGCCATACTTAAAACACTTCTTAATCTAAACATCGCATAATATGTATTTGCACGAGGACGTACATGAGGAATTTCACGCATAAATTCAAAGCTGTGACGTTTCTTTTGTAAAGGATAATCATGATCACATAATCCTAAAACACAAATATTTTCAGCTTGAATTTCAAATGGCTGTTTTGCATCTGGAGTACATACTAATTTACCTGTTACTTCCATTGCAGAACCAGTTGTAATTTTAGATACCTCATCAAAATTTTCTAAATTTTCTCCATATACAACTTGGACATTTGAAAAAGTTGTTCCATCATTCAATGCAATAAAACCAACTGCCTTTGAGTTACGATTTGTACGAACCCAACCCTGCAAAGTTACACTTTGTCCATCGTACTGTTCAAAAGTTTCTTTTAATTTTTTTACTAACATAGTTTCTCCCTTCAAAATAAAAAAAACGCCCCTTAATAATTAAGGAACGATTATAACCGCGGTACCATCCTGTTTCATCACACGCATGTATGCACTCAATTGGAATTTAACGCATTCCACACGTCACTGTCTACTTAATTTCTCCAGTACGACTCCACAGGTGTTATCTATCCAAACTTACATTATCCTTTTTCACCCACTAGGACTCTCTTCTAAATGTTTGTTTCGGACGACTTCTATTTCTGCGTCTTTGTTTCTAATGAATTTGTAATAAATACCAATTCTTGTATAGATGATACCACATCAATACTTTTTATGACAACCCCTTTTGGAACCAAAAAATGCTGATGCGTAAAATCTACTATGCCACTGATTCCACACTGAACCAATTTATCTACCGTTTCTTGTACATCATGTGAAATTGTTAAAATGGCAATACGACATCCTTCTGGAATCTTATTCTCCAATTCGGACATTGGATATACTTCGACACCAAATTGAGTTCCACATTTTTTCGGATCCACATCAAAGGCACATGCAATTTCGCCAACTACATAATTCCACTTATTATAATTCATTAATGCACGACCTAAGTTACCTGCACCTACCAATATAATCTTTTCATCAAAATCAACGCCAAGCTGACTATTAAATATTTCAATCAACTTATCCACATCATATCCATAGCCTTGCTTTCCAAGATTGCCTAAAAATGAAAAATCACGTCGAATCGTCGTTGGTTCAATATCAACAAAACTAGATAATTCCTTAGACATAATTCTTTCAACGCCATTTTTTTGTAGCTTACGTAAAGCTTTTAAATACACTGGATATCTTTGTAAAGTCGCTTTGGGCACATTTCTATTCTGCATTTATATCACCCCATGGCTTAATAATAGCACATTTGTGATATATTTAACAAGTATAACAAATGAACTTGTGAAAAAAAGTCGATTACTCGACTTTTGTAAAAATACCTTGATCCACTTGTAAAAATGTTGAATCCACCTCTTGTGAAAGCGTTTGAATACGCAAATCATAAAAATATGGAACCCCCTTCTGTTTTGCATAGACAAGTACAACTATCCAAGCAAGCACTAGAAGTATAAATGCAACTTTAAAAGGAATGTGAAATAAAAGCACAAATAACATCAACAATAAAACATATGCCAATGTATCCAACAAAATAAATCTTTGAAATATATTTCTTAATGAATTCTGATAATAATTTCTTTTTCTTGATAAAAAAGCTTTTGTAATGGCATCAATTTCTTCACTAAACTCCAATTTAATGTCATCTGTTTGTTTATCCGTATGCTCTTTTAAAAACACAATTTGTTGCATCCTTAAAAGGCAAAATAACATTCCCTGTTTATTTTTTTCTTTCGAAAATTTTTTATAATACAATTCAGCCAACTTTAAATAATCATTATCCGAAAGTGGTTTAGAAATCATGCTTTGTGCTATAACATCCAAGCGCTCACTTAAAACATCCGAAAACACAAGAATATTATTTTGTGCACGACGTTCAATCTCTTTTAAAGCCCCTAAAAAATGATCAGCCACGATACGCCTTTAGCGCACACGCAATTTGATCCGGACATGACGTTGGTTTATTACCACAAGTTACACCTGTTAATGTATCAATAACTTCGTCTACACTTCTTCCCTTCAACAAACAACCAATACCTTTCAAATTACCATTGCATCCTCCAATGGCTTCAAAACTTTGAATAATTCCATCTTCAATTTCAAAATTGAATTGACGACTACAAACACCTTTTGGTGTATAACTATATTTTTCCATAAAAACCTCCATGAATTCGACTTAACACTTTTTTACATACTACTGCAATTAATATACCACTCACAATGGATAATGCCAAAAGAATCGGCAAAAAAAGTTGCATAAAATATTGTTGATAGATCCAAGTAATCGCGATCACTTGTCCAATATTATGAAAACAAGCTCCAAGTATGCTGACTCCATATATAGAAAACACTTTACTTCTATAGGCAATAATCATCGCAATACAAGCCAAAATCCCACCACTTAACGATAGATAGAATGAAACCGAAAATAATGTTCCTTGCATCAAACTTGATAAAAAAATGCGAAGTAAAGAAACATAAGCCAATGATTTTTCATCATATATATATAGTGCAAACAACCCTGCAATATTCGCAAGACCAATCTTATATCCTGGAACAATCATGAAGATACCTACAAAACTTTCCAATAGCTGCAACAAGATTCCCACCGCAACTAGAAATGCTAGAATTACACTTTTTTTTACATTCATTGTATCACCGTATCCTGGCTGGCTTCTTTTTCAATTTTTACCACCGTTTCATTTGGCAAACACACAATTGGAACATTGGCATCCGAAACAAAACCTTGTTTTGAACAATAATGATGCAAACTCTTTTCTTGAGTGACACGAACCTTTTTTTGTTTGACCTCAATATGCACTTTACCAAGCTTTCCATTCACAACATAAGATTTATCCTTTGATAAATCGATACGCAAAACCTGTTTTTCTTTCACATAGACACTCGCATAGCTATTCACATGTTTAGTAAAAAACAAGGGAATACAAAGAAAAATAGATAAAACCATAATGCATACTATCAATATTTTATCAGCTTTTCTCATTGTACAACCACACTTACATTTTTTGTGACTGCATTGCCAAAACGATCACTAATCTTCACTTGTACATCTTGTGTAGAAGCCGATGACGTATCCACATTTGCTTCAAATGTCACACCTGATAGATCTGTCGCATGAAAGTATGAATTCCAATCAATATTTTGACCAACACTTATAGTGATTTGACTGACTTCGCTTGCACAAACAGGTGGCGTTGTATCCTTTACTTTAATCACAAACGGATATTCTTTATTCCCGTCTTGAATCGCAAAATCATATTCTCCAACCACCAGATAATCCATGCCTGATGTCATAAAACGATTGTTCTTTTTATCTACACCAACACTTTTTGAAACAACTTTTAATCGACTTGTACGAGATGAATCCTTTAAATACAAAGTTGGATTGGCATAAATATCTTTACCAAGTTCAATTGTAAACGTTTGTTTCTTTAACTGAACCCCCATTGAACATGCACATAATAAGAAAGATAAAACTACAACCCCTATTTTTTTAAACATCTAAATCCTCCTTGAGATCTTTAGCCATCTGCTTCACCTTAGCCAAACGATGTTTCATACCTGACTTTGAAATATCTTCACCAAATTCATTTTTACATTCCAAACACAATTCATTCAAATTTGCTTCTGGATACATCTTTCGAATTTGCATCGCATGCATGATCTTTTCTGGAATCACAATATTTTTTGCGTTACTTTCCAAAAATTCAATCGCCTCTAATTGTGATTTTGCCGCTTTCAAGCTTTTCACTTCATTGGCCACTTCACAATTATCTAAACGCGTGATCTGATTGTAAAAATCTCTTTGTATTCTAGAATCTTCAAATTCAAACAACGCATTCGAAGCATTACACAAGCGTAAAAAATCAGCAATTTTATCTCCAGCCTTTATGTATACGACATATAAACTTTTTCTTTCAATTACTTTTGCAGGCAAATAAAAACGCTGCATCAATTTTTGAACACTCAATGCCAAATCCTTTTCCTGACTAGACATCTCTAAATGATAGTTACTCGACTTAGGTGAATTGATACTGCCACTTGCCAAAAAACATCCTTGAAGATAGGCTCTAGCCATCTTTTCTGAACGCACCATTTTCACACTTGGCGTATATCGTAAACCTGAATCCGTAAGAATTTGAAGGTCTTCCAAAATTTCCTGTGCCTTATCAAAAACCTGAATACGATATATATTGTTTTTCTTTAACTGCATTTTTTTCAATACAGATAGACGCGGATCCACATTATATAATGTTTTCATAATTTGAAATACATGTTTCGCAATCGTTGCATTTTCAGTCTGAAAAGATAAATACATACCTTGCCAGTTCATATGTAAACTTGCTCGCATTTGAAAAAGGGCACATAATTGTGCCTTCATCATTTGAGCATCGATTTCTTCTTTACAAATTTCCTTTTTGATTTCGCTAGTAAAGGACAAGTCTATACCCCCTTGATTAGTTCCTCAACAACTTGTTTAACCGCCATTGGATTATGACGAATACGTCCTTTTGAGTCCAAGGCCAACAAATCTCTTTGTATAATAGCATAGTCCGTTGCCTCATTTCCAATACAAATTGGATAACTCTTTTGTGAAGCATACATATCCAATACTTCCTTTGGTAACTTTGATTGATTCACAACAACTAAATCCACCGGATGTTTAAATGAATGCTTTTCAATTGCACGAATATGATCTTGTACAGTATAGCCATCTGTTTCTCCAGGTTGCGACATCGCATTACAGAAATAAATCTTTTTACAAGGATTCTTTTCTATTGCTTTAGATATATCTGAAATAATCAAGTTTGGCATAATCGAAGTATATAACGATCCAATTCCATATATAATTAAATCTGCATTTTCAATCGCATCAATAGCCGGCTTGTAAGCTTTAACATCCGTTTGATAGAACACATGATCAATACTATTGTATACAGTTGGAATATTTTTTTCGCCACGAACCAAAGTCCCATCCTTCATCATGGCATACAAAGTGACAACATCTAATGTACTCGGCAAAATATTTCCTTTCACATTTAAAACTCTTGAAATAGATTCAATAGCACCCATAAAAGAGCCTGTCGTGTTAATCATAGCCAAAAAGATCAAATTTCCTAGATTATGTCCACCAATGTCTTTGCTACCTTCAAAACGATAATTTAATAAATCCGAAAAGAAACCCTCATCTTCTTCATCGGCCATCGCACACAAAACATGTCGTATATCTCCAACTGCAGGTACATTGTAAATATCTCGAATTCTTCCTGTACTACCACCATCATCCGCAACCGTAACAACAGCCGTTAAATCCACATTTTCCAATCGTTTCATGCCTTTCAACATGCTGGATAGACCTGTACCTCCACCAATCACAACTATCTTTTTCATTCTTCATCCACCCCAATATCGCGATGTGATTTAAAACAACGATATGTATCTTTATATGTGTCATATAACCAATTACAAATAGAAACCGAACGATGTTGTCCACCTGTACAACCTATCGCAACAATCATATGTGACTTATTTTGTTTCTCATATTGGTTAAATACAAAATCACAATAATTTTTTAAATGCACAATAAATTCCTGCGTTTCTGTTTTATCCATAACATAATCATAAACTTCTTTTTGGTTTCCTGTTTTTTCTCTCAACAAAGGATCATAGAATGGATTGGGTAAGAAACGAACGTCAATAACCATATCTGCATCTAATGGCACCCCGTGCTTAAATCCAAAAGATTGAAATGTTACTGTAAATACACTTCGTTTTGCACTTTTAAAACGATGTAAAATACGACTTGCTAAAGCTGAAGTACTTAATTTTGTCGTATCAATATGAATCGTATTCTGTGAATTTTCTTGTAGATGATCCAAAAAATCACGTTCAACTTCAATCGCATCCTCTAATGTCGTAGCTAAATGATTTACAATCATTGGGTGTTGTCTTCTTGTAAAGCGATAGCGCAACAACAATTCTTCATCACTACAATCTAAAAATAAAATTTGTAGTTCTCTATTTATATTCTCAAAATAACTGACAAAAGCTTGATAATCTATTGCACTCACACTTAATGCCACATTTTTATAATGCGTTTCATCTTTTCTTAATAATTCTTCTAAATTGTCTAGTAATTCCTTAGGAAAATTATCCATACAATAATACCCTAAATCTTCCAAGGCATTCATTGCACTTGATTTTCCAGCTCCTGACATTCCTGTCACAAGAACAATTTTATTTTCCATAATCTCACATCCTTTTTATAAATTATATCAACATTTGAACTTGAGTACAATTTTGACTATCATATTAACAGGAGGTCCACTTATGAAACCTTGTATATTTTTAGATATTGATGGTGTCATCAATCCAAACCGAAAAAGCACTACATATCATTTTGATTATAGTTTACCAAATACTCTAGCCAAAAAATTAAATCATCCTAAAATCGCAAATTTAAATGTATATTTAGTCAATCAAGTCTATTCTTGTTTTTCAAAAGAAAGTATCGATTATTTGAAACAATTAATTGAAAAATACAACGCACAAATTATCATCACAAGCTCTTGGAGAATTGTATACTCCCTTGATCAGCTACAAACTATGTTTGATATTTTTGGCTTAGGAAAGTACATAAAGGCAACTACACCTTTAATTTCACCACGTACAAAGGCAATCCAAGAATTTATAAATGAACATAACATCATAAGCTATATCATCTTAGATGATTTTGACATGACCAATGTTTTTGATTATCATTTTATCTATGTTCGAAATTATTTTAATGAAAAAGATTTTAAAAAAGCAAATTACGCATTATTCATCCAAGAAAGGAAGCCTTCCATTTGAAAAAATTCATATTTACTATTCTTACAATCTGTAACATGATGCTCATATTTTATTTTTCAAGTCAAAACGCAGAGCAATCCACACAGACAAGTGCTTGGTTTTTACAATTCTTACCTTTTTCAATGCACTTCATTCGCAAACTAGCTCATTTTACAATCTATGCCTTGCTTGGCTATAACACACTCTACATGTATAAAAACTACAATATTAAACGCTATGCATTGATTGCACTTTTAACTTGCATTCTTTATGCATGCAGTGATGAATGGCATCAATCTTTTGTTTCGGGAAGAAGTCCACAAATCACAGATATTTGTATTGATACAATTGGAGCTTTAAGTATGATTCTTTTAAATCTTTCGATAATAAGAAGAAAGCGGTAGAGTATAAAGTCTACCGCTCTCTTTTTTATTTCTTATATGTTTTATCCATAAACTTTTGTGCATCTACCACAAAACGACTGTGCACACCTTTTCCAATTGATTTTCCATCTTGGAAAGCCTGCACTTCATAATCAATTTTGCGACCCTCCACATGTACCATTTTAGCTTCAATTGTGATTGTTGCGCCTAAGGGACTAGCCATATCGTGTGATACATTCATAGAAATACCTACACTTGTTTTGCCTTGGTCTAAATCAAGACATAAACAGGCTGCTTCTTCCATCCACGCAATCATTTGTGGTGTAGCTAAGACATCTAATGAACCACTTTTCATAACAGATGCCAAATTTTGTTGTTCAACAACACGTTGAATTCGAATCGTTTTTAATTCCATGTTCAATATCCTCCTTTGATATATTAATCCATTGTTAAAATATTGACAATGAATTTCATTCCTATGCTAAAATAATATAAGAAATGTATGCTCATTTCAAAATAGAAAGTAGGTCTTTATATGTATTCTAAACAGGAACAAAACCTGATTCTCTATCAAAAAGCTAAACAAAAAATAACTATACATTTAATTTTATATTTCGCCATATTATGTATATACTTTTTTTTAATGGCATATTTATTTTCTAACATAGAATTTTTAAAAGTTGATGATCCTTCTTTTCACTCCATGTTATTAAAGCTAACAGCTGGACAATTAATATTATATGGCATCACCTTTGTTCTTCTTTCTTTAGGTAACAAATGGTTTCGTATACTTTATTGGATCGATTTAGTTATCACACTTTTATTGATTTATTTTCCAATCCATTTACTATTATCCAACCTTAAAAATATTCTTCCATTTTTTATTCTTGTCGCTTGTATGCTTGTAAAAACAATGGCACTGAGCCAAATTGGTGGATATTTAAAAAATAATCGTTGGTGTAAGATTTATTATGATCACACCATTGAATTGGATGATGAAGATGATGATTGGGTTGAAAAACAAACAAAAAATGTAGACTACAATAAAATCAAAGAAAAATACGCAAAAGAAATGGAACAAGATGAACAAGACGATGAAGATGAATATGAAACGGAAAAAGCGCCTATGACTTTACCTCAATTATCCATTCGTTTAGGTATTATTATTTATGGAGAATTGATTTTATTTCCAATTTTAATTCAGATCTTTTCAAATCTATTCGAAAGCATGGATATGCAAAAGGTATTTGCGACAAAAGATATCTTTGTACTCTGTATATTTACTGCATTCATATGGACAATTCCATTGTTCTATATGTACTACAACCAAAAAGCTACAAAGAAAATTATCGCTTGTTGCATGATTGGTGAACTCATTCGCATTCTTGTTTATTTGCCTAGCCTTATGAAATATTATAATTCACATGAATATTCCATTCGTGTATTTATATTCTTTATTTTAATTGATATCATTCGTTTACTCATTTTATTTACATTCGCCATTCATGTTCTAAAATCCGAACAAGAATATGCACCAAACCCCAGAAGCTAACTTTCTGGGGTTTCTTTTACAACAATAGGTAATTCAATTGTTATTTTAGTTCCTACATCTTCTTTTGAAGTTAAATGAATATCTCCTTTATAATAATAAACAACATGCTTTACAATGGATAATCCAAGTCCTGTTCCAGGTATCGTTTTGGAACGTTGTTTATCTACGCGATAAAAGCGTTGAAAAATTCGATTTTGATCTTTATTTGGAATTCCAATACCCGTATCTTCTACACTAAAATACATATTATTTTGATTCTTTTTCAACACAATATCAATACGTCCATTCACCTTATTATATTTGATCGCATTCGAAATCACATTATAAAAGATTCCTTTAATATGATCCATACTCGCAAAGACTGTAAATTCTGTCGCGTTCACATAAACTTTTAAATTCATTTTCTCAATTTGCACTTTTAAAGTTTCTATAATGGAATCCAATAACTTCTTTACTTGAATATGCGAATATGTCACTTGCATTTCTTCCGTTTCTAATTTAGAAATCGTTAAAATATCATTGATCAACTGCGTCATATGATCACTTTCTTTTAAGACACAATCCAAACACGTATCAATTTGATTATTATCTTGAATAGCATGTGAACGAATCAATTCCGTATATCCACGAATCGAAGTCAATGGTGTTTTCAATTCATGACTCGCATTACTAAAAAATTCCTGGCGAACCTTTTTTTCTTTTTCCAGTCTTTCCAAATACTTTTTATTTTCTTTTGACATATTTGTCAGGGCATTTGTGATTTTATAAAGTTCTGGATAATTATATGTGTTAAAAGTTAAAACATCTTCGGATATGTTCGTTGAATTAATTGTATTTGTGATATCTTGAAATGGTTCAACAATTTCATCGGCCATTCTCTTAGATAAGATAAATACAACCATAAACGATAGGCATATACTAAAAATAAATGGAGCTAATAAAATAGAAATAGATTGACTCAATCCATCAAAAGGCATAGCTAAACGAACAATTGTTTGATTATCATCTTCATAATCTGCCACATATAAATAAGATCGTTGCATCGTACTTGAATGACGGATACATGTACCTGTTCCTTTTTCTAGAGCTTGTTTTACTTCTTCACGTTGTAAATGCTTTTCACTGATCTTATCTTTGTAGTTATCATATAAAACTTTACCATTTCGCTTAATAATTGTGATACGAATATCTTCCGATTTAAATGTATCTCCTAAACGAGTCGTATTTAAATCATCAATTTCTAAATTTTTTACAAGCTTCACTGTATTCATCAAATACTGTCTATCTTGTGAAATGGATGCTTTGTACAAGCTTACATAAAGTAAACCAAACCCAAGAAGAAATGTAATTAAAAACGTAATTAAAAAGGAACGAACAATTTTCTTATGCATCATTATCTCCAGCTACCAAACGATAGCCAACTTGTCTTACAGATTGAATCCAATGTGCATATTCATTGCCTAGTTTTTTTCGTAATGAATTAATATGTACATCTAACGTTCTACTTTCACCGATAAAATCATATCCCCAAATTTGGTTGATCAACTCTTCACGAGAAACGGCTCTACCTTCATTTTTAGCTAAATATTTAAGAAGTTCAAATTCTTTGTATGTTAATTCCACAGGCTCTTCATGAATCATTACAATGCGTTTATCCAAATCAATACATAATCCGTGAATCTGAATCAAACGCTCATCCTTTTTACTTCTTCTAAGTAAAGAGCGAATTCTTGCTGCAAGTTCTAAAACACTAAATGGCTTTGTCAAATAGTCATCCGCTCCTAGATCTAATCCCATAATTTTATCTAATTCTTTATCTTTTGCACTTAAAATGATTACTGGCAAATCTTTTAAAGATGTTTTTGAACGAATAAACTTTAAAATATCATATCCACTCATACCTGGAAGCATTAAATCTAGAATAGCTAAGTCAACTTTATTGTCTTGAAGATAATCATATGCATCTTTTCCATTCTCAAAATCAATTAACTCATAATTAAAACTAGCCAGCGTTAATTTTAATAACTGACGAATATTTTCATCATCTTCAACAATTAAAACTCTTTCCATATCATCAACCTCTTTGTGTCATTTTATCACGATTGCAAATAAAAAAGGAGTAAAGTTTATTTTACATTACTCCTTATAATCTAAATTATTTTTTTAAAGATGGGTTCCAGTGTTCGTTTGGTTCTAATCCTAAGAAATCACAAACTGTAGCTGCAACATTTGACAATCCTAGATCTTCGCCTTCTTTTAGTTCACATTCAGCATTATATACAATGAATGGAACTGGTGCTAATGTGTGGCTAGTCTTACTTTCATCATCCGCATTACCATGGTCTGCAGTTACTAATAAAATACCATTTACTTTATTTACAGATTCAATAACACGTGCAAGTTCTAAGTCTACAGATTCAACACCAATAATAGTTGCAGGTAAACTTCCAGTATGTCCTACCATGTCACCATTTGGATAGTTTGTACGAATGAAATCATAGTTTCCACTTTCGATTGCTTCACACAATTTGTCAGTGATTTCAGCAGCCTTCATCCAAGGTCTTTGTTCAAATGGAACTACATCACTTGGAATTTCAACATAAGTTTCTAAAGACTCATCAAATTTTTCTGAACGGTTACCATTCCAGAAATAAGTAACGTGTCCATATTTTTGAGTTTCACTGATTGCATATTCACGAATACCATGTTTGCATAATTCTTCAGTCAATGTATATTTGATTTTTGGTGGTTCAGTCAAATAGTTCTTTGGAATTTGTAAGTCTGCATCATATTGTAACATACCTGCAAATTTAACATTTGGAACTTTAACACGATCAAATTTATCAAATGAAGCATCTCCATCAAATGCTAAAGAGATTTCTTGAGCGCGGTCACCACGGAAGTTGAATAATACTACGCTATCACCATCATCGATAGTACCTACTGGAGTACCATCTTTTGCGATGACAAATCCTGGAAGATCTTGGTCAACAACATTTAATTCTTTACGATAAGTTTCAATAGCTTCTGTAGTTGAAGCAAATTGTCTTCCTTCACCCATTACGTGAATCTTCCATCCACGTTCAACCATAGACCAGTCAGCTTCATAACGGTCCATTGTGATTTGCATACGTCCACCACCACTAGCAATACATGCGTGGAAGTTGTCGTCATTTAATTCTGCCATAAATGATTCAATATCATTTACATATTCTAAAGCTGAAGTTGCAGGAACATCACGTCCATCAAGTAATGCATGAACACGAACTTCCTTAATACCTTCATTTTTAGATTCTTTGATCAAAGCCTTTAAGTGAGAAATATTAGAGTGTACGTTTCCATCACTTAAAAGACCGATGAAATGCATTTTGCTGTCTTTTGCATTTTCAGCTAAATCCTTCCAAGTTTTAGAATTGAAGATTTCTTTAGACTCAATATTTTCGTTAACTAATTTAGCTCCTTGAGAATAAATTTGTCCACAACCTAAAGCGTTGTGTCCAACTTCTGAGTTACCCATATCTGAATCTGTAGGAAGTCCTACTGCAAGTCCATGAGCACGAAGTTGTGTATGTGGACATTCTGCCCACAATTTATCAAGTGTTGGTTTGTTGGCTAATGCAACCGCATTGTTCTTCTTGTCTTCACGAATACCAATACCGTCCATAACAACCAATATTACAGGTCTTTTTTCCATTGTATTTTTCCTCCATTAATCGATAATAATATAACACTAACTAGGCCTTTTTTCAATGAACTCGTCTCAACAAATGAATTTTTTCACAAAAAGAAAAAGCCGCTTAACGGCTTTGATAACGAGATAAAAATTGTTGTGTTCTTTCCTGCTTTGGATGCTCGAACAATTGTTCTGGGCTACCTTGTTCTGCAATGACACCTTTATCCATAAAAATAACACGATCACTTACTTCTCTAGCAAACTGCATTTCATGTGTAACGATAACCATCGTCAAACCTTCATTGGCTAGCTTTTTCATGACATCCAAAACATCACCAACCATTTCTGGGTCCAATGCACTAGTTGGCTCATCAAATAGTAACACTTCAGGATCCATGCATAGAGCACGCGCAATCGCAACACGCTGTTTTTGTCCACCCGAAAGTTTAGTGCTTGGCTTATTCGCAAACTCTTTCATTCCTACTTCATCTAAGAATTTTAAAGCCGTAGCTTTTGCTTCTTCTTTTGATTTCTTTAAGACACGAATCTGACCTAACATACAATTTTCTAATACTGTCAAATTATTGAATAAGTTAAAACTTTGAAACACCATTCCAACCTTAGAACGATATTCATTCACATCCATTTGACCACTAAGGATGTCTTTACCATGATATAATACATGGCCTCCATCCATTCTTTCTAATAAGTTTACACATCTTAACATTGTACTTTTACCAGATCCACTTGACCCAATAATCGTAACCACTTCTCCTTTATGAATATCGAAATCTACATCATTTAATACTTTAAGATTTCCAAAATGTTTCTGGAGATGTTGAATTTGAATAATTGTTTCCATAAATACCCTCCTAGCTACAGAAATCTTTCATGCTGCTTTCGCTATCCATTCTTTTTTCAAGATAATTCAATAAGAAAGAAGCAAGTGTTGTTAAAATTAAATATAAAACTGCTGAAACCATAAACGTTTCAATATAACGATAGTTACTTCCAGCTACAGATGTTGTCTGAAAGTACAGTTCAGTTACCGTAATAACATTCAACATTGAACTATCCTTAATATTTACAATCAATTGGTTTCCAATAGAAGGAAATGAATTCTTAATAGCTTGAGGAAATACAACATACATCAAAGTTTGCATCGTTGTCATACCTAAAGACATTGCAGCCTCATTTTGTCCTTTATCCACAGACTGAATTCCAGAACGAATAATTTCAGCCATATAAGCGCCTGTATTGATTGAAATAATAATCAAACCTGCTGTAATCGGAGTCCATCCAATCACAGGTTTTCCTAAATAGTAAATAAACATAGCTTGAACCATCATTGGTGTACCTCTGAATATCCAAATATACAATCCAGTAATGATTCTACCTATTCTTTTTAAAACTTTAATACCTGTTGAATCATATTCATTGATCTCAATCGCACGAATGCCGCCGACTAATAAGCCGACGACAAATCCTGCAAATGTACCAACAAATGCGAACAACAAAGTCATCTCAATTCCATATTGAAAAAGAGGTATGTTACGAACAAAGATGTTCCAAGCCTTCGCAAAATCAATACGCATAATTAATCCTCTGTTGGTTGATGTTCAACTGCATATTCCATCATTTCTTCACGTTCTTCATCACTAATACTATCTAATGCTTTTTGAACCTTTTTGAAGAATTTTGAATCACGAGAACCTTCTTTTAATGCGATTGAAACAGTTGTATCACAATCAAATCCATGTCCATCTGCAAATTGAACGACTGTTAAGTCTGGGTTAGCTTCTACCACACCTTTGGCAACTGCCATTTCAGCAGTAATTCCATCCACTTCGTGTTGTTGTAAAGCCAATACCATTTCTGGATAAGTAGCCTTTGGTGTTACGTGATTTACACCTTTGATTTGATCAATAACTGAGTCATAGTTTGTTGCTTTTTGACCAACAATGTTTTTTCCAGTAAATTGTTGAATATCTGTATATCCAGCTTCTTCACTATCTTTACGAACAATCATGATCATTCCCTTTGAATCATAATATGGAGTTGTGAAGTCAGCTCCTTCTTCACGATCTTTATCTTTAGTCATACCAGCGATGATCGCATCGATTTCATCACCTTCTAAAGCTGGAATCAATCCATCCCATGCAGTTTTCTTAATAACTAATTTTTTTCCTAATTTTTTCGCAATCTTTTTAGCGACTTGCACATCATATCCATCCGCATAACCAGCTTTACCCAATTTTACAGAAGTATCTGTTTTTTCAGATGTTTGCCAGTTAAATGGAGCATATCCACATTCCATTCCAACGACAAATGTGTCCTTATCTTCTGATGTTGTAGCTGTGTTTGATGCACAACCAGTTAGTGCAAAAGCACATACCATGGCAGATGCCATTAATTTTTTAAAGTTCATATTTCTTTTCTCCTTCTCTAATCGGCAAAGAATAGAAAAAGCTATGCGGGCATACCACATAGCTAAAAAACAATCTCATTAACTATAAGATAACGCCTCTTCCTGACGAAGGAGTGTTATAAGTATTCCTTATAACCCCAAGAAATAAAATTGCCATTTTACTTCTTTCGGCATTGGTTACCTTTCAAACACTTCACAGTCTGCCAACTCCATGTTTTACTCTGATGCAATGCTGCCTCTATCTTTACTCGATTTACTTTATAGTGCTTATTATACTCAACATATACATAGTGTCAAGAAAGAAATTACATTTTTTCATAAATTTGTAAATATTTTCACGGTTTCTTTAAGCTTCTTTTAAGTTTTTAGAACTATTCTATATACAGAAATAAACAGTAATCAACCCAATACATATAACCCTTTCCTAATAAAAAAGCTGTTTATTTCATATATTCCTATTTCTTTGGTGAGTCACAATAATAGACTCACCCTTTTTTTCTTTAATGAAAAACTAAGATTTATACAACCCATTCTAACTACAAACCTATTGTTCTATATACTTTTTAACAACAGCAGGAACACCTGCTGACAAACTGTTATCTGGTAAATCCTTTGTGACAACACTTCCTGCCGCAATTACACAACCGTTTCCTATGGTAACACCTGGCAATACCGTAACATTTGCACCTATCCAACAATTATTACCAATATGTATTGGAAGTGCTTGCTCTAATCCTTTATTACGATCTTCATAATTCAAAGGATGACTTGACGTATAAAAGCCACAAAATGGTCCAACAAAAACATTTTTACCAATCGTAATCGTGCCACCATCCATAAAATAACACCCATGATTTATAAATACATCCTCACTAAAGTATGTATATTTTCCATAATCAAAATAAACAGGCGCAAGCACAGTGAGTCCTTTGGGAAGTTTGTTGCGTAACAATTTTTTTAATGCAGAAAGCTGTTCATCACTTCCCGGCTTAGACATATTAAAATCAAAACAATTCAATTCGGCTTTTTGACGCATAGCTAATAATTCCTCATCAAAATTAGCATCATACCATTCTTTTTTAAGCATTTTCTCGATTTCTTTCATATTGACCTCACACATTTTCTAATCTGGTTGTTTTCCATGATGAGCTAGCCATTGACGTTCCATGACCTATATATTCTTAAAGATTGCTCTAGTAAACAGTCATACACTCCAAAGTAAATTTTATTTTTTTCCTTTATGAAGATGGCAAACACACATCCGAGAAAATATAAGTCAATCTTTTGAACACTCTATACGATAATCATCTTCTCTTCGACTTAAGCGATACTACATTGATCAAATCACGTATAACTATTTTTACCACAAAACTAAAGTATTTTTCATCTGTTTCCATCTGTAAGACTAATGATAATAAGTTTTTTGCCACAAATCAATATGTGGTTCTATCACAAATTTGATTTCATTCTTTGTTATTTTATAGAGTTTTGATTTTCGCATTTGTATCTATTTTCATCTTGCGTATTCCCTCTAAAATCCCATTCTACAATGAATAAAAATCTGTCTAACGCATAAGAAAAAGCAGATGTCTCTGCTTTTAAACATGTATTTCACACTCTGAGATTATAACACATATGCATATGTTATATCTTTATATTCTTTTAGTTTTTAATGTGTTTCTCCAGAAACCACTTTAATATCCGTATCACTCTCTAACATAGCTTCTACAGACAATTCAATGGCTTTGGCAATATCTTTTAAATTCATTCCAGGAGTTCCTGCAGGTTGATTTACTGTTTGTTCCGTCGCAAAAGGCACATGCATAAAGCCACCTTTGATTCCTTTAAATTCTGTATGACAATAATGCAATACAGAATACATCACATCGTTACAAACATAAGTACCTGCTGTATAGCTAACACTTGCAGGAATTCCATTTTCCTTCATTTTTTCAACCATTCTAAACACAGGAAGCATTGTAAAATAAGCTTCTGGCCCATTTTCTACAACACTTGTCTGTAACGGTTGATTGCCTTCATTATCGGCAATTCTTGCATTTCTAAAGTTAATACCCACCCATTCTGGCGTAACTTGGCTTCTTCCTCCAGCTTGACCAATACACAATACATAATCTGGTTGATTTTCTTGAATTGCTTCATAAACTGCCTCTGGCCCTTTTTGAAATACCGTAGGAATTTCTTTCTTAATAATTTTTGCCCCACTAATTTCATCCGGCAATAATTTAACAGCTTCATAAGCTGGATTAATTTTTTCTCCTCCAAATGGATCAAAACCTGTAATTAATACTTTTTTCATAACATTTTTCTCCTATGACATCATGATCATCATGACAATTTGTACAACTAACATAACCACGGCAACAAGCACTTGTTTTTTAATGACACCATTTTTGTCTTTCATTTCTAGAATTGCGACTGGCACTATATTAAAGTTAGCTGCCATTGGCGTACATAGTGTACCACAATATCCACAAGTTAAAGCTAAAGATCCAATCACTACTGGATCTGCTCCATATTTAAGGACAAAAGGAGCACCTATTCCTACTGTCATTACGGTAATTGCCGCAAAAGCATTTCCCATAATCATTGTGAAGACAGCCATACCAATCGCATAAACAATAATTCCAATTGTTACATTGCCTGCAGGAATAATATTCGAAACTAAACTAGAAATGACATCTCCAACTCCTGCAGCTGTAAATACAGCTCCTAAAGCAGCAAGTAACATTGGTAGCATGCTTAATGGTCCAACCACATCCATCATTCTTCGACAATCTTTTAAGAAGACACTTGGCGTATTTGTTTTTGAATAGATTCGTAAAATGATCATAGCTACGAAAACACCAACACTCATTCCAACTAATGGTGAAATCTTAGTAAAGAATGCAGCTAGTAACGCAAACAAACCAATACATACAGCTGGAACAAATACTTTTGAACCAATCTTCTTGTTGTTTTGTTCCATCTCTTCAGGCGTAGGTTCAGGCTCATTACCTGGTGAAACTTTCTTTAGAATTGGAGGTAAAACCAAGATAATCAACAAGATACCATCAACCAAGGCAGGTAACCATTTACCTAGCACAAACATAATTCCTAGATCAAACCAGAAAACAAATGAACCAACACTGTTTTTATTTCCTTTATCTTTTAGATTTTTAAAGGCAACATAAATAGAAATCAATCCAATTAGACAATACATGACTTCTAATAGTTTTTCTGAAAGTGTAACATCTACACTCGTATAAAATTGAATTGGATTCATCATTTAGTCTCCTTTCTAGATAATTGTTTATCTTTAATATAGTAATAAACAATCGCAACTCCAACCGCAATAATAGCGACCGGAATCTGCACTTTCATTAAATCGACCAATTCAACATTGTAGCCTAAACCAGCTAATGTAGATTGTACTAAAATCATTCCACTTGTTCCTACAAACAAAACTTGTCCAAAGAACCATGCGATATTTTCCATACCACTTGCCATTCCTTTTAAGTTTTCTTCATACTTTTCACTGATCTTTTTACCATTTTTCTTAGCTGCAGCACTCGCCATAGGCAATACAATAGGACGAACAAATCCGGCAACGCCACCAAAGCTTACATTAAATGCCGCAAAAACCAATCTAAACACCCCATAAATCGCAAGAACAACACCGGCTGATGCATTTTTAAATTTCTTCATTAAATTAGCTGCTGCTTGTTTTAAACCATTTCTTTCCAGAGTTCCCGTAACAACCATGACCATCACAAATACACACATACTGCGGTTAGCGACAAAGCTAGATCCAAGTGTTTCCAAGAAAGTAACAGGATCCATACCTGCAACAAGTGCAGTCACAATAGCGGCAATCATAATAATCAAAATCGAATCCAATTTTAATACAAATCCGATTACGACAATTAGAATACCTAATAATTTCAATAATTCCATACTCTTTCATTCTCTCTTTCATATTTCTTACAGATATTTACATCCGAAATTATATCATATTCTTCAAGAAAAACAAAAAAAATGGATCAAACGATCCATTTACAACACTTCTTTATAAACTCTTAATACATTTTTATAGAAGATTTTTTCCACTTCTTCTTGTGTAAGACCCGCCTTATATAAAGCTTCTTCTAATAAATCCATCATAGAAGCATCTTCAATTTCTAAAGGACATGAAATACCATCAAAGTCAGTACCTAATCCAATCACATCAATTCCAGCAAGATCTTTGATATATAGAATATGTTTGACCATATCGTCTACACAACTCTTGTGATCATCACGATCTGCTAAGAAACTGCCACAGAAGTTAAGTCCCATGACACCACCACGTTTTGCCAATTGAAGAATCATATCATCACTCATATTACGTGCTACATTACATATACTTCTTGCGTTAGAATGTGATGCCACAAATGGTTTTGTCGTATATTTCAATACATCATAGAAACCAGCATCATTTAAGTGAGAAACATCAATGATCATACCAAGTCTTTCCATTTCTTTCACATATGAAATACCAAACTCTGTCAATCCTCTTTCTGTATCTACACTACGCTTATAGTTAGGTCGATTTCCATTCATATCTTTCATAGAAAGGTTTGGATAACCAATTCCGTTCTCATAATTCCATGTTAAGGCAATCATTCTTACACCCATGCGATAGTAGTTTCTTAACATAGCTAAATCACTAAAACAAACACCACCATCTTCAAGTGTCAACAAACTCGATAATTTTCCTTCTTTATCATTCTTCTCAATATCACTAAACGTATATACAGGGGCAATATAATCTGCATATTTATCCATTTGTGTACAATATTCATCATATAAGCGCATTGTTTGTTGCTCAGGAATAGCTAGTTCTTTTTGATCTGTAAACAACGCAAAATTCTGTAATAAATAATTACCTTTTTTCATTTTTTCTAAATCAATTGACAAATCATTCGAATATAAACTTGCCTCTTTCCCTTTTAAATCACGACTCAATAATTCTAGAATCGTATCACAATGCATATCGACTACTCTCATTTTTATAACTCCTTTAACCACTCTATACAGCCATCTTCATAACATGATGGAACAATTTTATTTGCGACTTTTTTACATGCTTCACAACCATTTTCAAGTGTTACACCTAAGCCAGATGCTTCTAAGACAGGTGCATCGCTAGAACCATCCCCAATTGAACTAACGTCCTGCCAAGAAATGTTTATATTTTCTAATAAACGATTCACACTATTCAACTTTTCACAATCCTTATGAATAATATCAATCATCGTATCTGTACTATGCACAACTTTTACATTACAATTTGATTCAATCCTTGATTTCATTTCATCATAAATCGAATCAATTCGTGATTTTGTATCTGATATAGACACTTTCCATACAGAATTCTTTAAATATATTTCCATGTGATTCGTTAAAATGTAATCCACATCACAATTGTGCATATCCAATTCAAACCCATATGTCATTTTATTGGCCACAAAATAATCGGGTTGACTATATCCAACGCCTAAATTATGCTTTTGAGCATATTGCCAAATAAATGAAACATCGTTATTTGAGATTACATACTCAAACATCGTTTTTTTCATTTTCACATCAAAACAATGGGCTCCATTACAACTAATGACATATCCACCAAAATCTTGCATCAAAATCTGCTTAGATAATGGATATACGCCTTGAAAGCATCGAGCTGAATTTAATATAACTAAAACATTTTTCTTTTCAACCTCAATCAATGCTTCTTTAACAGCTTCATTCACATAGATTCCACTACTTGGATTCATCAAAGATCCATCTAAATCACAAACAATTGCCCTAACCATATAGCACTTCCTTTTACTTGTTTAATAGTAATACGAAACGTGTCAAAAAAAAAGACCCCGAAGGGTCTTATTTAGCTAAAGTTCTTAGTGAAATACTACTTTTTGAATTCAACAGCTGGTAAGTTGTAGAAAGTCTTGTCTCCAAGGTATTCAGCAACGTCAACAGTTCCACGTTGGTTCAATTCGTCTTCAATACGCATTAAACGGTTGTATTTAGCAATACGGTCTGTACGGCTTAATGAACCAGTCTTGATTTGTCCTGCGTTCAACCCAACAGCGATGTCAGCGATTGTAGTGTCTTCAGTTTCTCCTGAACGGTGAGATACGATGCAAGTGTATCCGTGTTTCTTAGCCATTTCGATAGCGTCGAATGTTTCAGTTAAAGTACCGATTTGGTTAACTTTAATTAAGATCGCATTAGCGATTCCTTTTTCGATTCCTTCGTAAAGGATTGAAGGGTTAGTTACGAATAAGTCATCACCAACTAATTGTACTTTGTCTCCCAGACGGTCAGTTAATTTTTTCCATCCGTCCCAGTCGCTTTCTCCTAATCCATCTTCGATAGAGATGATTGGGTATTTAGCGATCCATTCTTCATACATGTCGATCATTTCATCACTAGTCTTAGTTCCTTGACCAGATTTTTTCAATTCATATAATCCAGTTTCAGTATTGTGGAATTCACTAGCAGCAACGTCCATTGCGATCTTCATGTCTTTTCCTGGAACATATCCAGCAGCTTCCATAGCTTCAACTAATAATTCAAGAGGTTCTTCGTTTCCATCTTTACAGCTTGGAGCAAATCCACCTTCATCACCAACGTTAGTGTTGTATCCTTTTTTCTTTAATACAGATTTTAAAGCGTGGAAAGTTTCAGCAGCCATACGAACAGCTTCTTTTTCACTCTTAGCACCAACTGGCATAATCATGAATTCTTGGAAATCTACTGTAGAGTCAGCGTGTGATCCACCGTTGATAACGTTGCACATAGGAACTGGCAATGTTTTTCCGTTGAATCCACCGAAGTATTTGTATAAAGGTTCTCCGTAGAAATCAGCAGCTGCTAAAGCACAAGCCATAGAAACACCTAAAGTAGCGTTAGCACCTAAATTTTTCTTGAATGGGTCTCCATCCAATTCTAACATTGTTTTGTCAATTAATACCTGGTCACGGCAATCCATACCGATAATTTTTGGAGCAATTTTAGTGTTTACGTTTTCAACAGCTTGAGTTGTTCCTTTTCCTAAGTAACGAGCTTTGTCTCCATCACGTAATTCTAAAGCTTCACGAACACCAGTACTTGCACCACTTGGTACCATAGCACGTCCGTAAGCACCAGATTCTGTAGTTACTTCAACTTCAACAGTTGGATTTCCACGTGAATCTAGAACTTCACGAGCATATACATCAACAATAATAGGCATAATTAAAATATCCTCCTCTAAGCCTTAAGCTAATAAAATAATAGCACGCAAGCCATCTAAAATCAACGATTATAGGCCTTGAAAGCGGTTTTAACTTCCTCTTGGTTCTCATCAGTAAACACAAAGCGGAAATGTTTGATTCCATATGATTCATATTCTTTTCGATTTTCAATTTCATCCATAATATTCACATCATACAATCGCATATGACAATCTTTATCTCCAAGTAAAAAGACACGCTTTCCATCTAAACCTTCTAACTCATAATGATGGTTATGACATAATCCGCAGCCAACTCTTTTTCCATCTTTTAAAGCCGTATTTACAGGACAATGTTTCATCGTCATCAAGCGTCGTTTCTGATATAAAGTCTTATAGACTGGAGCATCAAAATGATAACGATTCAAAAATGCCTTCATTAATGCTTCAACTTGATACTTGTCACACTCATCACTTAAAACACAACTTTCATATCCCATCTCTAAAATAGCAGCCACACCATAAGAATTAGAAATATTTAATGAATCCACAATTTTTCCTTTACCTAGATGCGCATTCACAAATCCATCAACACCTGTAATATTCGACTTATTTATTACATTCTCATTATTTAACATTTCACTCACATAACAAGAAGAATCATCAACCTTCTGATTCATTGAATTGATTTCAAACAAATCAAATGATGTTTTACTTTTCTGTGGAACATAATGATATTCATTTTCAACAAGCATCTCTTGTTTTAAACAAGCCTCTTTCATCTTCTCAAGAGCATCCCTGCGAAGTTGATTCATGACAGAAATTGGAAAATAAATGTCTTTACCCAAATGATATTCAATTCGACCAAAACTTGCCCAACTATCTTTAGTCTTAGAAAATTGCTTATTCAAAGTTTCTTCATCCGTTGCACGTTTTAAAGCATGCACACTATCAATTTCAGTAGAAACACTAATTTTTGTCAAATCATTATATACTTCCATCACCATTGGCTTTCCAACTGCACTACAAGAGACAACCGCATTGACTATGCTTTGACGATTTGAAGTACGAATTTTTTCTTCAATTGTTTTATTCAATTCAGAATCCATCGTTTTACGAACAACACTACCTACATGAACCCCTACAGGCCCTTCGATTAGAACTGTATTATTTTTAGGCATGAAAGAAATCAACTTTTGTTTCTTATCATACATAAAATTCACATGACAACCCAAGTTCTCTCTTTCAAAACGAATCCCATCATTTTGATGCAGATCTTGACTTAATTGAATACAAATCTTATTTTTATTTACCTTTACAACTCTACCAATTTCAATTCCCTGATGATTACAAGTTTTACTATTCATTAATTCTTTGCCACTAGCCCCATACATATGGCCTACAGTATATTCTCGATTGAATGTAACACGCAAATTTTGTTCATCCAAATGACTACGTTCCATATTCTCTAATACTTTTTTCACTTGAGAAACACTCTCATATACATAAGGAGCACTTTTCATTCGTCCTTCAATTTTTAATGAACAAACCCCCATATCCGCTAGTGTATTCACTTCATCAATCAAAGATAGATCTTTTGGACTTAATACATAATCCCCATGTGTATCTACTTTATTTCCATCTTCATAAAGACTATATTTCATTCGACATGGTTGCGCACACATGCCTCGATTTCCGCTTCGTCCATAATGTACACTTGAAAAATAACATTGTCCTGAATAACAAATACATAAAGCCCCATGCACAAAGACTTCCACTTCAATACCTGTATCCACACAGGCTTGAACTTCTTCCTTTGTACATTCTCTAGCCAAAACAACACGTTTTACACCTAATTTTTTTAATTGTTCAATTTGATACGGGTTTGAAATAGAAAGCTGAGTCGATGCATGTAACACCAAATTAGGTAGTCTATGATGTAATAGATGGATAAAACCTAAATCTTGAATAATCAAAGCATCTACACCAAACAAATGAACCATCTTTGCCATATTGTAGGCATCTTCCATTTCATCTTCATATAATATAGTATTCATCGTAATATATACTTTTACACCACACAAATGACATCTTTCAATAACTTCTTTTGTAGTTTCTAAGTCAAAATTATTTGCGAATGCCCTAGCTCCAAAACTTGGCAAACCAAAATAAACAGCATCACATCCTGCTGCTAATGCTGCATTTAATGCTTCCATACTTCCTACGGGTGCTAATATTTCTGGTCTCATTTTCCTTGCTCCTTTCAAAATAAAAGCTACAGATACAATCTATAGCTAGTCTTTATTATTTTGATAATACTTTTTAATTGCCTCAAAAGTTTCTTGCGAAATCACATGTTCAATACGACAAGCATCTTCTGTTGCGATATTTTTAGGTACCCCAATATTTTGTAGCATATCTGAAAAGAAAGTATGACGCGCATATGTTTCTTCTGCGATTTTCTTTCCTTCTTCACTCAAAGTTAAAAATTTACTAACATCTAAAACAATTAATCCTTGTTCAGACAATAATTTTACGGCATGTGAGACGCTAGGCTTAGAAAAACCCAAATAACTTGCGACATCAACGCTACGAACATGATCTAAACATTTTGATAAAACTAAAATGGCTTCTAAATAATCTTCCATCGATTCGCCTAACTGCATATTCATTACTCCTCTAACTCTTTTCTTTAATTTTAAGCTAGTCCCCTTTTAAAGTCAATTGTCATGACATATAATAGTTGTATGAACGATACAAAACTAACGATCGCAAATGCGCTATTAATTCTATTAAAGACACAACCATTAAACAAGATTACAGTCACACAGATCACAAAAGAAGCGAATCTGACAAGGCAAACATTTTATCGTAATTTTGAAGATAAAGAAGATCTAGTGAATTGGTATTTTGAAAAACTATGCCTAGACTCTTTTAAAGAAATGGCGGATCAAACCACTTTAAAAAAAGCTTTAATTAAGAAATTCACTTTTATTCAAAGCCAAAACACATTCTTTAAAGAAGCCTTTAAAGAAGATGACTACAATTCTTTGACAAACTATGATTATCGCTGTATCTATGATTTCTACAAAAAGAAAATTGAAGCAAAGACAACAATTGATTCACAACTTGATTTTCTACTTCAAATGTATTGTCATGGATCTATTGAAATGACTAAATCATGGGTAGAAAAAAATATGTATTTAGATATTGAAACACTCGTCAATATGTTAATTGAATCCATGCCCGAAAGATTGAAACAATATATCAATCTTTAACTACAATACCTAGTAATTTCACAAATTCAAGTGCTTGAGATGAATTAACAACAACACCTGTTAATTTATCACTAGATACCGCAATATTTTCAATTTCACAGCTTGAGAAATCAAGCTCTTTTAATTTTGTGTTAAACCATTCCGTTGAATTTAATATACATTTATCAAATGAAGTCTTTTTAAAATCACATTGAACAAATCCTGAACCTGTCAAATCATTGATGTCAAACATACAATCTTTAAATGTACTGCCACCAAAGTCACAATAATGTCCTTTACATAGTTGAAATAATATATCTTGCATTAAGCTTTGTGAAAATTCCATTCCACTGATTCGACAAGAAATGAAATGAACTCGGCTTAAACTACATTGATTAAAATGTACATTTTCAAATTCACAATGATCAAAAATAATATCCATACACTCGATAAAGCTAAAGCTACAATCTTTAAATTGACACTTGCTAAATTTACACCCATCGATTGTGACATTATCTAAGTTTTGTTCAATACAAACATTCTCAAATATATAATCACTCACATACGATTCATATGTCCATTCATCCATTGGTTCAAGACTCGCATTGATTTTTAGCTTTTTCATAAATTCTTAATTTTCAACAATATTTCTTGATTAAACAAGATATCTTTTAATAATTGTAAATCTTCATAACTCACAAAATCATACTCTGCACGATTTAAAATAATATAAATTTGTTGAAGCGCATTTTTAAGTTCCATCCATCCTTCTGGCGTACCAAACGCTTCATCAAACAACTTATGAATGTTATCCTCATTCATCAAAGGATACAAATAGGAATAGATGGTTGTAGTTGAAGGATTATTAAATCCATCAAAAAAATTTTTAAATACTGGAGAGATATATTTTCGCAACATATTTAAAGTGGCTTTCGCATAGAATAATGCACTAGCACTAAAATCAACATCCTTAACATCTTCATAATACACTTCCAAATCACTACCCGCTTCAATTTGATCTAAGACACTTCCTGGAAATTCTGCATAATCTTCTTCATTGATATTTAATGCTTCATAAAAGTCCGTTTCTTCTTCAGGCTCTTCGTTTTGTTTCATATTATTCATCATATTTTGAGCCATGTCATTTAACTTATTCTTCTCTTCATCACTCATATTGTCCATCATTCTTGAAATGGCAGAAAAATCAATATCACTAAATTTCATGTTTATTACCTCGTTTCATGAAGTATTATACACAAAACATAAGTGGATTAACATAAACAAATATATTAAAATATATACATGAAATTATTAAATATACAAAAAGAAATCCCCGATATTCTTTTGGATATTCGCTATTGCGCAACTTACAATTTCATTGGTGAAATCATTGATGGCTATATAGATCCGGTAGCGTTAGGAACAAAAGAATTGGTGAAGCAATTAAAAGTAATTAATTCAAAGGCAAGACAAATGGGATATCGATTAAAGATATGGGATGCCTATCGTCCGCAAAGTGCCCTTGATCATTTCATGACCTGGAAAGATACTGAGGATGATAAAATGAAATCCATTTTCTATCCAAAATATTCCAAAAGCTATCTTTTCGAGAATGACTTTATCATCGAAAAATCAGCACACACCAGAGGTAGCACTGTCGATTTAACTTTAGTTGATGAAAAAACAGGAAAAGAATTAGATATGGGATCTTACTTTGATTACTTTGGCGATATTTCTAGTCCTTTACATAAGGATGGATTAACAACCATACAGATTCAAAATCGAATGACATTAAGACATTTAATGTTAGACAATGGATTTATCCCTTTAGAATCCGAGTGGTGGCACTATACTTTAAAGGATGAACCCTATCCAGATACTTATTTTAATGTGGAGGTAAAATCTGATGGAAACTAAATTATGGTCCGCTTTGATTGGTCTTTCTAAAACTGTGGATTCTAATCCAAAAACAAAAAATACAGATACAATTATTTTAGATTGTCTTCAACACCTAAGGAATCATACAGTTACACAAGATTTAATTGATTTAGTGCATAAAGAAAAAGACAAGATATCGCCAAGTTGTAAAACATGCACACATCCTTGTGGCAATACAAGTGATTATGACATGTCTTTAATCAATGACAAGAAAAAGGAATTGATGAATCAAATCCTTCTTTTAAATGATATGGATTATATCTATCGCGGTTTATGTTACTTAGGCTTTGATATTGATGATTCTTATATCGATGAATTGATAAAAGAATGTAAAGACAAATAGGAGGTCAACATGGAAAAAGATTGGAAATTATTTAAAAAGAAACTAGGTGGTTGGCAAGAAGCCTATATGGATAGATTAATTGAAGAATATAAGGATATACTAAATTCAGATGCATTATCTTCCGATAAATACTGGGCTCTACGAAAGAAAATTTATGAGGATTATAAAAGTCCTGGTGTTTTGGCAAGAGATGTATCTCGTTCAAATATGTTCATTATATTATTAGGATTATTGCGCGATGAAGCAATCACCATGGATGATTTAGATGAATTTAGTGATGAGCTGAAGGAAGATATTGCCCAATTTATGAAGTAAAAAGCCGAAATAAATCGGCTTTTTCATTTAGTCTTCTTTTTTACCAGCTAATTCTTTTAATGCTTTTAATGAATCAACTTTCTTTGAATATAAAGTCAATGGTGCAGAACTTGTATCACCAATCGCTGTCAAATCATATCCTTGTGCCTTACATTCATTTTCTAAATATGCTTTGTGTTGGAATGAGTTCAAATCAATTTCGCCATTATTTAAAGCTTCATTAGGTAAGTTATACGCATCAAATACAACTACATCCAAATAAATCCCAGAATTTTCATCGTCTAATACTTTTTGTACCGCTCTAAATGTATCGGCAGAGCCACAAGTACCAATCTTAATAACTTTCTTTCCATCTGAACTTGATTGATAGCCTTCAATATCGCTCACAAAGCTTTTATCAACTGTATAATCTTTATCATAATCAAATGCAGGAACACTTGCTCCTTTATTCTTTTCTAGAATATATTCAGCCACCAACTGACTTTGGTATGCCTTTACTACCTTTTGATAATCCTCATTATCTTTATCTGCCGTACGCGCAACGATCACATTAATAAATGGATTATCACTTCCTACTTCTTGCACTTCTGTAATCAAGCCATCTTTTTTAGGATTTAATCCAGCTGGAATCGCATATGTTCCATTGATTGTGGCTGCTCCAAAATCATCCAAAGTCGAAACTAATGTATTGGCTTGTGTAGGAACAATTTCAATATTGTATTTATACTTCGTAACATCCTTCAATTCTGGCGTCCATCCAACCTTGTCGTCCACTTCAATCAAACCGGCTTTTTCTAGAAGCAATAGCCCTCTTCCACCATTTGTGGCATCGCTTGGAATACCAATTTTTACAGGTTCACTTGATTTTGATGAACATCCTGTAAGTAATGTTGTAGCTACTAAGCCTGCTGTTAAAAATGTCTTAAATAATTTATTTGTCTTCATAATCCTTTTCTCCCTCTTTTATTTATGAAATAATTCTTTGTTTGTGGTTGCACTAGATAATGTATTTCCCAACAATTGAATCAACGAAACAATAATCAGTAGTAAGATAACACATAAATTCACAACATCTTGATAATGTAAGTTTTGTCCATAATTGATTGCGAACGAGCCAATTCCACCAGCTCCAACTGCACCTGCACTCGTTGTAAGTCCAATCAATGAAATAGCTGTAATGGTTGTTACACGAATCAAATCCGGTAACGCCTCATGAAGATAAACACGAAAGATAATTCCAAGTGTTGAACTTCCCATGCTTCTTGCGGCCTCTATCTTTCCTGGATTTACATCTGCTAATGCCGTTTCAACTTGTCTTGTATAGAATGGAACCGCTCCAAATACTAATGGAACGATTGCTCCTTTAACGCCAATGGAAGTTCCTGCAATACTTCGTGTGAATGGAATCAAGAAAATCAATAAAATGATAAATGGTACGGCTCTAAATACGTTCGTAATGACTTCTAAAATAAAGTGAATCATTCGATTTGGTTTGATACCATCTGTCTTTGTTACAATCAACAAAATGCCAAAAGTGCCTCCTATCAATAATGTGATAAGTCCTGCGATGAAAAACATTTGATAAGTTGCGTTTAGTGCTGTTAAAAATATATCCCAGTAATTGGCAACGTTTGGAAAGAAATCCGCTATAAATTTAGGCATGATGAATCACCTCCACTTTTACATTTGATGCATGCAAATAATTGATCGCATCTTGTATATCTTCTTTGTTTCCTTCAATAGAAGCTATGATACCTCCTAAGGCATCCGCATTGACAACATCCACATTAGCTAACATGATATTTACATCCACATTGTATTCACGAGATATTTTTGAAATAGTTGCACTACCAACACTATCTCTAGTGAATGTAAGTTTAACTAATTTACTATCTCTTGGAATAATTGTCTTGTTCTCAATCAACTTTGTTATATTTGATAACGCGGATGAAGAATTAATAAATTTCTTTGTGATTTCTTCTTTTGGGTTGGCAAAGATATCATACACATCTCCTTCTTCAACAACCTTACCATTTTCCATAACTGCCACACGATTTGCGATCGATTTAATCACACTCATTTCATGTGTAATCAAGATAATTGTTATTCCTAATCTTTTATTTAAATCCTTCAATAACTTTAAAATCGATTCTGTCGCATCTGGATCTAGAGCAGAAGTTGCTTCATCACTAAGTAACACCTTTGGATTGTTGGATAAGGCTCTTGCGATGGCTACACGCTGTTTTTGTCCACCCGATAATTGTGATGGATAAACATATTTTTTATCTGCCAAATCTACAAGATCTAATAATTCATCGACACGAGTTTCAATTTCTTTTTTTGATAAACCTGTATATTTTAATGGGTAGGCCACATTATCAAATACTGTACTTCGATCTAATAAGTTAAAATGTTGAAAAATCATTCCGATTGATCGTCTTAACTCTCTTAATTTTTTTTGACTGATATCTAAACTTCCTTGTTTTGCGTTTACCTTGCCAAACCCTTCAATTTCAATACTTCCAGAATCCGGAATTTCTAAAAAATTCAAACATCGCACCAAAGTACTTTTACCCGCACCAGAATATCCAATCACTCCATAGATTTGTCCACTTTCAATATGCAATGAAACATCATCTACGGCATGTACATCTGCATTCTTTAAATGATAGGTTTTATCTAAATGCTCTATATTAATCATTTATAACACTCCAATCTAACAAAAAAAGCCGAGGTATTTCCCCGGCAATCGCACACTTAAATAAGCGACAAACGAATTGAAAACCGGGTCACATTTTTTAACATATACATTTGCATCATTGACATCATCATTGTTTTCATTTTCGTTTCCTCCTTGCATGTCTGTATTCTACAAGAAGGTTTAGTTATTGTCTAATTGTTAAATTTTTGAAGCAGTAATAAATTTTATTTATTACTAAAATAATCTTTCATTGTTTGAATATACGTATTCCCAATCTCACTTAAAACCGTATATTTTCGAGTGATATATCCTATTTCCATTATGGAATTTGGATTTTCTACATTAGCCTGGTACGGAACAACTACATAGTCATCCCCATTCAAATCTTTACTAATGATCCCAGAACATAAAGTATATCCATTCAGTCCTCTCATTAAATTTAGCATCGTAGCACGATCATTCACTTGAATCTTTCTTGGAAATTCATTTTCAACCAATATCTCCTCTGCCGTATACATCGAAGGATTATCCCCTTGATCAAATGTCATATTGGGATAGGGCAATAATTCTTCATACGTAATTGATTTTTTCTTAGCAAGAGGATGTCCCTTATACAAATACACAAAGGCATCGCAATCGGCTAATTTATGAAATTCTAAATTCCATTCATCAAATTGTTTCATCATAAAATGACGATTGTAGTTCGATAAATATAAGATTCCTATCTCACTTAAAGAATTACCCACATCTTCAATGACATGCATTGTCTTTGTTTCACTGATCGCAAAATCATATTTAGAAGTCCCATATTTCTTTACTGTATCCACAAATGCTTTGGTCGCAAACGAATAGTGTTGACAAGATACGCGAAACTTAATTCTTCTTAAACTTTCATCTTCATATCGATTCTTTAATAATTCATATTGTTGATAGAGCTGTCTTGCGTATGTTAAAAACTCTTGTCCTTGTTGCGTCACAGTGACTCCATGGCTTGTGCGATTAAAAATTTGAATATTTAGTTCTTTTTCAAGCGATTGAATGGCAGACGTTAAAGTTGGTTGTGACACAAAAAGTTTTTCAGCCGCCTTATTCATAGTTTTCTCATCGGATACCGTTAATACATAAAGTAATTGTTGAAGCGTCATTTTTCAGTCTCCTTTATTCATATTATTTTAATGAATATTTGTTGATTTTCAAGATTCCAAAAGAAAAGAGCTTAAACAAGCCCTTTACCTATAATAGTTAGTTCTCCTTTTGATGTTCTACATGCCAAGCATGATCCTCTTTCACTTTCGCAAGTTCTTCTGGATTTTCAAACAATTCTAGTGCCGTAAAAGCCAATGCTTTTGCCCCTTTGACAATGGCATCCATTGCCTTTTGACTGCATGAAGCATTCACCATATCTTGACTATGTCCTGCAATCTGTACATCCGTAATACTAATATGCGGTTGAATCGTAGGTACAACCTGACTAATATTACCTACATCACTACTTCCAGGCATGACCACATCTTCTACATGTTTTACAGTATTGCCAAGTTCTGTAATATATTTTTCATAGATCGCATCTAAAGCAGGTGTTAAAACCATATTTTCTACAAGATTTTGATACAATTTCATACTTGAAGTACAACCCGTCTGTAAAGCGGAACCCTTCACAATATTCTCTACTTTTTCATATAACTCATGTAATGTATCAATATCAGCAGCACGAATATAATATTTAGCCTTTGTGTATTCTGGAATGACATTAGGTGCTGTTCCTCCCTCAACAATCACACCATGAATACGAATGCGATCGGTTAGTTGTTGGCGTAAAACACCAATGGCTGCATATGTTAAAATTTGCGCATCCAACGCATTGATTCCATCTTGAGGGCAGCCTGCTGCATGAGCGGGTTTACCCCAAAATTCGATATCAACAGGTGCACATGCATAATTACGCGTGCTTAATCCATCTTCACTACCTGAGCCTGGATGAGTGCATAGGGCAAAATCCACATCTTTTAAATAGCCCTTCTTCACAAAAGACCCCTTGGCACTTCCATTTTGTCCACCCTCTTCTCCAGGTGTTCCATATACACGTACTTCCCCACCAATTTGATCCACTATACTTTTTAAAGCAGCACTGGCAAGTGAAGAAGTAGCACCAAACACATTATGACCACACCCATGGCCTAAACCTGCAAGTGCATCATATTCTGCAAGAAAAACAACCGTAGGACCTGGTTTATTACTTTTGTAGGTTGCCGCAAAGCCTGTACGATGTCCTGCCGCTGGTAATTCAATCTCAAATCCTTCTTTTTTTAATTGTTCACTCAATGTTTGTGAAGCAAAATATTCAAAATCACTGACTTCCGGCTTGGCATGAATAGCCAAAGAAATATCTTGATATAGTTTTGCATTAGTATCTATAAATTGAGAAATTTGATTCTTTAATTCTGACATAAAATAGTTCCTCCTAAAAGTTGAATCTATTGTACAAAGGACAAGTGTTATATTCAAATTCTATTTATTTATACCTGGCTATAAATTATTTTTATAATCTAAATAAAAAGAAAAAACGGCATAGCCGCTTATTCTTTCGTTAGATCCTCACCAAAATATTTGATAGAAATCTTAGATAAAGTTCCATCTTCTTTTAGTTCTTTTAAAGCCTTATTTACAGCTTTCTTTAAAGAAGCATTATCATCACCTTTTACCATTGGAATCGCATAGGGTGTAGAATCTTTGGATTGATCGACAATTTTAAATGAACTATCCTTTGTCGTTTGAAGATAATCATTGATTGAAGTAGCTGCATTGATTGTCGCATCCACGCCACCACTCTTTACAAGATCCATACATTTCGTTAAATCATCAACACCTTTTACAGTTGCCCCATAATCTTCACCCAATTCCATATAAGTAGATCCAATCGAATTGGCCGTTGTCTTTCCTTTTAAATCATCAAACGAAGTAATGGTCGTATTATCGTTACGAACAACTAAGACTGTATGATCATATGCATAAGGTGTAGAAAAATCAAATTTCTTTTCTCTTTCCTTTGTGATATCGACACCATTAATAACTAAATCATATGTACCAGTAGATAGTCCAGTTAATAATCCATCCCATTTACCTTCCACAATATTGGCTTTTACACCTAATTTTTTGGCAATATTCTTAGCAACTTCCACATCAACACCCACCAATTTATCATCCTTATCATGATAAGAAAATGGTTGCCAATCGCCTTCTAAACCAATTGTGATTTCACCTTTATCTTGAATTGTAGCTAAATGATCCTTACTAGATCCACATCCTGCTAAAGTAAATACCATAGCTGCACTTAATAAGCCTGCTAATAATTTTTTCATGTTACAGTTCCTCTTTTCTTAAAAATTCTTTTGTTCGTTCTTGTTTTGGATTTTCAAAGAATTCCTTTGAACTTCCCTCTTCAATTATTTTTCCTTCTTCCATCAAAATCACATGATTAGAAACATGTTTCGCAAAAGACATCTCATGCGTAACCACAACCATAGTCATTCCTTCATTAGCCAATGTTTTCATTACACTTAATACTTCTTGAATCAATTCTGGATCCAGTGCTGAAGTTGGTTCATCAAAATAAATAATGTCAGGGCTTGTTGCTAATGCTCTTGCGATTGCGACACGCTGTTGTTGTCCACCCGATAATTGTGAAGGATAATGATTGGCACGATCTTGCATTCCAACTTTTTCAAGCATCTGCATACCAATTAAATCTGCCTCTTCTTTAGAAACATTTCTAGCTACAGTAAGACCTAATGTTACATTTTGTAGGGCTGTTTTATTCGCAAATAAATTGTAATTTTGAAATACAAATCCCGTATGCTTTCTAAGATCTGCAATTTCCTTCTTTGATGTATTTGATAAATCATAAGATTGATTTTTAAAGGTCATAAATCCTACATCCGCTGTCTCTAAATAATTGATACAGCGTAATAAAGTTGTCTTACCTGATCCTGAAGGGCCTAATATCGCAATGACATCTCCTTTATTAACTGTAAGATCAATGCCTTTTAAAACATGTAAATTTCCAAATGATTTATGAATATCTTTAATTTCTAATAAAGCCATCTTCTATCTCCCTGCCTGATAATAATTCAGTTTCTTTTCACCCCAAGCTTGCAGCCAAGTTAAAACTGTACAGAAAATTAAATAGACGAATGCGACTTCTATATATAACTGCATAAACTGATAGGTTCTTCCCGCAATTCTTTCTGTCTGCATAAACATTTCTGTAACAGTAATATTCGCTGCTAAAGAAGTATCTTTTACAAGTGAAATCAAGTTATTGAACAAAGATGGAAAAGCACTTCGAAAAGCTTGTGGTAAAATAATATGCATCATGATCTGCATATAGCTCATTCCTACACAGTATCCGGCTTCCAGTTGTCCTTGTGGTACACTTTCAATCGAGCCACGAATCGTTTCAGCACAATAAGCGCCCGTATTTAATGAGAATACGATAATAGCGGCAGTAATAGCCGATATTCTTACGCCAATTGACTGCATACCAAAATACATAATAAACAATTGTACAAGCATAGGCGTTCCTCTAAATATCCATATATAGAATTGAACAATATTCTTTGCGATTGGTACTTTCGCATATTGAATCATGGCACATACAATAGCTATTAGCATTGCGATAATAAATGATACTAGCGCAAGTGGTAATGTCATTATAATTCCAGAAATAAATATTTTTGAAAATGATTCTAAAAACAATTCCATTCTATCCCTCCTTAAAATCTTTTTATTAGTTTACACCCTAAAGCAAACTTTAGGTCAACTAAATCAATCCAAACGATTTTAATATCGTTAACCAGAATGTAATACTAAAAGCACTAAGCAATGTTGTTAACATCACAACACTTGATGTTAATACACCTTTATGTCCCATACTTTTAGCCATCACAAAACCAGATACGGTTGTACTTGAACCGCACATAATCAAAATGGCAACTAAAGCTTGATTTCTAAATCCCAATAGAGCAGCAATTGGTAAGAAGATAGCACAAAAACCAATTAACTTCATAAATGTACAGAATAAGGATGGTTTTAATTCCCCTTTTGCCTGATCAAAATCAAAAGTGGCTCCCATCGCCATTAAACCTAGTGGTGTTGCCGTACTTGCGATCATTGAAATCGTTTTATTGATAACTTGAGGCAATTGAAATGGTAATAAACTAACAAGTACACCTACAACAATACCTAGAATTAGTGGATTCTTTAAAATTCCAACAAACGTCTTCTTATAGTTAACCTTTGATTGTTCAGCCTTAAAGAAAGATAGAATTACAACGGATACAACGTTATACACAAATACAACACTCATCAACATTAAAGGTGCCACACCTACATCTGGATAAATATTGGATGTTAATGCAAGACCTAATAAGGCAGCACTGCTTCTGTAACAAGCCTGAATAAATTCACCTTGAATCGCTTTATCTTTTAAACGTAATGAAAATAATATAGATAATAAAATACTTATTAAAGTAGCTACTACGCAAAATACGACAAACTTTGTATCCCAAAGATCTTTAAAATTAGATTTAGACACATCGACAAACAACAATAGTGGCAATGACACTTTAAAGACAAATGAATTTAGTTTGGATGCCAAAGCATCTTCTAAAATATTCATTTTATTTAAAAAATAACCGACAACCATCAATAGAAAGATGGGAATCGTTGCATTTAAGCTAAATAATAAATTTTCCACAAAATCCCTCCAAAACTAAATTATTGTTATTTTAACACAAATCTTATTTTTATGGATTGAATATACATTTTATTCATTAAATGAATTACAACAATCAAAGAAATGTGACAAAATTAAAAGGATTAACTCCTATAGAATACAGGAATCAATCCTTATGTGCTAATTTAATATCCAAGAAAATGGGGTCACTACATTTTAATTGTTCTTACTTTAATTCATTCGTATGTTTTGCACGCTCTGCATCACGCCAGTTATTCTGATATTTTCCTAGACAGTCTACAAATCGTTTTGTGACATAATGCGGACGAGTAATTGCACTTCCAACAACAACACTATGACATCCAATAAAAATACATTTCATCGCATCTTCTGGTGAATAGATATGTCCTTCCATCATGACACAAGCTTCCTCTTGTAGTTCACGACACATTTCAGCTACCATTCTAAAGTCTGCACCTTCAATATGTGCTGTTTCTTGCGTATATCCATAAAGTGTAGGAGCTACAATTTCCGCTCCATTTGCCGAAGCATGTTTTGCCTCTTCAATATTTGAAACATCCGCAAAAATCAAATGATCAGGATATTTCTTGCGTACTTGAGGAAGTAAATCCCATGCGATAGTTCCCTCATGTGTTTTTTGTGCTGTACAATCGATTGCGATAATATCCGCTCCAGCCGCTACAATTTCATCCACCTCTTTCATTGTAGGGGTAATAAATACATCCGTATCCTCATGCCATACTTTATATAAACCAATGATTGGCAAACCAAGATTGGCTTCTTTTACTTTGCGAATTTGTTCTGGGGAATTTAATCGTAAACCTACAGCACCTCCCCATTTTGCGCATTCTGCCATTTTTACAACCATATCTTCTGTATAAATAGGCTCATCTTTCTGTGTTTGACAAGAAACAATAAGCCCACCTTTTAAACTTTCTAATAATGCTAATTTTTTAGGATCATTTGTCTTCATTTTCATCTTCTCCTTTGCAAACTAAAAAATTATCTGGTATTTCCCTAGCTTCTTCATATGCATCAACATATACGCTATGGAAATCTTTTAAGCTTGCCCAATTGCACATAGCCTTTACACCATATTTAGATGCATCTATCAATAAATCACACTTTTCACTGCATTCCATAATAGCCTTTTTACAGGCTCCAACATTGAAATCAAATACATATACATTTCCATTTTCTAAATCAATGCCATTTGTACTTAAAAAAGCATGATCAAAATGAAACTGTCGAATCATTTCCAATGTCAAAGAACCATAACTCGTATCATATGACTTATTAAATTCTCCTCCCAATAAAAAGATATCTCCCTTAAAACTAGCAGGTAGTTTTCGAATCAAATAAATACTTGGAGTAACCAGTTTAATTCTTTTATCTTGAATATAATCTAAAATATGTGCAGGTGTTGTTCCAGAGTCAATATATATGCAATCGCCATCACGAATACTTCGTGCAGCGTGTGCGCAAATCAATTTTTTTTCTTCCATGTTCAAATTTTCTTTTGACACAACAGACATCTCATTAAAATTTGTCAAAGTTGTACTCACACTTTTTAAGCTAGCACCACCACGCTCTCTTTGAATCAAGCCTTGATTTTCTAATTCAATCAAATCACGCATGACACTGGATCTTGAAACATCAAAACTTTCCTGTAATTCTTTAACTGTCACGAATTGTCTTTCTTCTAAAAGCTGTACAATTCGAACCATTCTTTCCTTTGAAAGCATACCTTATCCTCCTATTTTTACATACATACCCAATTGTTTTCCAACATCTATATATGGAGTTAAATCGTTTCGATCCATCATTTTATCTTTATCATACATAAACTCTTTATTCAATTGATTCCACTTACTCTTTCCCATCGTATGAAAAGGCAGAAGATTAACTTCAGCAAGTTTTAATACAGCACAAAACTTTATAACCTCTTCACAAATATCATCATTGAACCTTGGAATTACCGGCATTCTTACAATCACTTTATTTGGACAATACTTTGCGAGATATCTGAAATTATTTAAAATCAAATCTAAATTCGCACCTGTAACATCTTTTAATTTCTTGGCATCTAAATGCTTTAAGTCCATTAAAAACAAATCTATATACGGCAATGCCTGCTCCAATTTATCTAAACTGTAATTTCCCGTTGTTTCTACTGCAACATGTAATCCATTTTCTTTACATTGTTTAACCAATTCTAAAAAAGCATCAAACTGCATAAAAGGTTCTCCACCACTAATCGTGACGCCTCCATTGGATTGATCAAAATAATCTTTATCTTTTAAAATTTCCTTGATTACCTCATCAATTTCCATATCTTTCCCCACAAAAGAAATCGCATCTTGTAAACAAGCATCCTCACACTTTTTACAATATATACATTTATCAATATCCCACTGAAATGGAAATGAAATCGCCTCCTGTGCACACATGTACATACAAGTTTTACATTGAACACACTTTCTTTCATCATGCAGTAAAGTGGGTTCCATCTTCCATGTCTCAGGATTAGCACACCAGGGACAATGTAGTGGACATCCCTTTAAAAACACAGTTGTTCGAATGCCAGGCCCATCATGGGTGGCAAACTTTTCAATATTCGATACTCTAATCATATAAAGTCCTGCTTAATAGCTCATCTTGCACATCTTTTGTCAAATTCACAAAGACTGCACTGTACCCTGCTACTCGTACAATTAAATCTGGATATTTTTCTGGATGTTTTTGCGCATCTTCTAATTGGCCATGATCAACAACAGTAACCATCAATTGACATCCTCCCTTTTTAAAGTATGTATCAAATAATATTTTTACTTTCTCTTTATCTTCATACATCATACGAGGTGTAAATTTAATGTTTTGTACACTTCCACCATGGTATTTCACATTAAACTTACTTAACGAATTCAATACAGCGGTTGGTCCACTATTTGCAGCATACCCCTGCGGATTATTAGCCGGATTTAAATAGACACCTTTTAAACGTCCATCTAAACTTGCATCCGTTTGATGTCCCCAGTCTGTATTCGTTTGATTGTTTGAAATCACAATCAAGTAGTAATCCATACCGTGTTGAATTCCTCTGTTTCGTATGCCTTTCGCTACATATTCATATAAGTCATTTGCGAATTCATCCACGTTTTCTATATCATTTCCATATTTAGGTAAAGCTAATATTTCTTTACGTAATCGCTCATACCCTTCGTAATTATGTAATGCAGCCACATTCAATTCTTCTAGAGAATATTTCTTTTGGTCATACACCAATGTTTTGATGGCATATAATGCATCACTTGTGTTGATATTTCCATAGGTTTCATTGGTTCCTCCTAAAATTTCAACGCCTCCATCTAATATTGCCTTTTGTCGACCTAAACAATCATCCATTAAGATGGAATTAAACAAGAAACTTACTTCTTGATTCATGACTTCATAAGAGTGCTTTTGACAATATACACTTAAATCAAAATAGTAATCTAACAACACTTTATATTGATCATACAATTCTTCAAATGTTCTAAAGCTGGATAGTGGTAATACTTTTACTGGGCCCGCTTTATAAATGTGGTCCATCGGATCATAGCCAGAATTTAATGCCAATTGTAAGATTTTAGTCAAATTTAATAACGTATTGGGTGTGCCTACGCTTTTTCCTTGAATCACATATTCTCCACACCCAAACGGTACATATTGCTCGGCTATTTTACGATCAACACGCATTCCATATTGCACAGCATCCACATTCACATCATCATTGTACAATGTTGGATATGTTGCTCCACTCGCTATACATTCATAGGCCATATCCATGATGTCTTTGGGTGTATTTGAATCAAATCGCAAAGTAAATTGTGGCTCGACATAACGAGTATCCTTACAAACTTTCAAACAAATTCTTGTGAATAAATCACACGCCTCTACATTCTCTCTTCCTTTTCCACCTACAATGATTCTACCATTTACAGTAGTTCTTCTGTTTTCAATCATTTTCCATAATGATTTTAAATAGCGATAAGCTTGATTTTCATCAATTAAACCTGAGTCTATATCATTCTTTAAAAATGGACCTAAAACAATGTCCATACGCCCGTAATTAATACATCCTGCACATAATGAATATAGCCAGAATAATTGAAGTGCTTGATGAAATGTTGCAGGTTTATGTTCTAAAATATACTCTAAATCACTTTTCATTAAATCTAAGTCACAATTACGAGCTTTGTCTTTTGTATAACATTGATCGACCAATTCAATTTGTCTACGAATAACCGATTTAAATAGATGCATACATTCAAGACTTGCCTGCATAAATTCATTTGTAGGATAACTTTGAATTAAATCAATCAATCCATTAATTCCTAATGTCACTAATTTTTTATAATCTAGCATCATACCAGATAGGCGGGCTGTAGCCATAAATGGATATTTACAATCGATAAAACGACCTGTTGTATCTTCATTTAATACATCCTGGCAATAAATACTTTTTACATCGTGTTCTTGCCAATAGTTATATAAAGCATCCACTCTTGTTCTTTCTTGATCTGTTTTTAGATGTTCTTTAAAAGCGCGTAGTTTATGGAAAACACAATAGTGACCTACACCACCAATACTAGTAACACTTCCAAAGCCAATTGGCAAAAAATCTAAGCGTCCTGCAATCAAATCGTCAGACTCAACGCTTCGAAACAAACGTGGGAATAACACTTTTAAGCACTCCACTTCACGAATCGCCTTATTCTTTGATTTATTGTCCTTATGTGCTTTTGTATAAGCTTCCATAATTTCTAATTGTTCAGAATAACTTTTTTTACATGGGATTTTAATTGAAACTTCTACATTTTGTTCACCATCAATATTAATTCGAGCCATATTTTCACCTCATACTTATGATATATCCATTTTCATTCATTGTAAATCATTTTTATTCATTTTCGTTCATACGTGACATTATTATCAATCTGTAACTTGTATGTAAGCGCTTGAACTTGTAAAATGAAATTAACAAGTATACAAGGAGGAAATAATACTTATGGCAAATCGTTTTATTTTAAATGAAACAAGTTATCATGGTGCTGGAGCCATCAAAGAAGTGGTTACAGAAATTAAAGCACGTGGATTAAAGAAAGGTTTAGTTGTTACAGATAAAGACTTGATCAAATTTGGTGTAGCTACTAAAGTTACAGACTTATTGGATGAAGCTGGACTTCCTTACGAAATCTATGATGAGGTTAAGGCAAACCCAACTGTTGAACAAGTTAAAAATGGTGTACAAGCAGCTAAAGATGCTGGTGCTGACTATTTGATCGCTATTGGTGGTGGAAGCCCACAAGATACTTGTAAAGGTATTGGAATTATCTTAGCTAACCCTGAATTTGAAGATGTTGTTAGCTTGGAAGGTGTTGCTCCAACTAAAAACAAATCAATTCCAGTTATCGCAATCGCTACTACAGCAGGTACAGCAGCCGAAACTACAATCAACTATGTAATTACAGATACTGAAAAGAAAAGAAAATTTGTTTGTGTAGATGCTCACGATATTCCTGTTGTTGCGATTATCGATCCAGAAATGATGTCAAGTATGCCAAAAGGCTTAACCGCAAGTACTGGACTTGACGCATTAACTCACGCTATTGAAGGATATACAACTTTAGCGGCTTGGGAACTTGCTGATACATTAAACTTAAAAGCTATTGAAATCATTTCAAGAAGCTTACGTGCAGCATGTGCTAACGATCCAAAAGGACGTGAAGACATGGCTTTAGGACAATACATGACAGGTATGGCATTCTCTAACGTTGGTTTAGGTGTTGACCATGGTATGGCTCACCCATTAAGTGCATTCTATGGAATCCCTCATGGTGTAGCTTGTGCTACATTACTTCCATATGTTATGGAATTCAACAAAGATTACACAGGTGAAAAATTTAGAGAAATCGCTCGTGTAATGGGAGTTGAAGGTGTTGATGAAATGTCTCAAGAAGAATATCGTCAAGCAGCTATCGATGCCGTTATTCAATTAAGTAAAGATTGCGGAATTGCTCAAAGCTTAAAAGAAATCGGTGTTAAGGAAGAAGACTTACCAACATTAACGGATTCAGCAATGGCAGACGTTTGTACAGGTGGTAACCCTCGTCCATGTACAAAAGAATTAATCTTTGACTTATATAAATACGCATTTAACGGAAGAGACTAATTTTATATTGAAAGGCAATTTTTCTTGCCTTTCTTTTTTTGTGCAAGAAAAAAAAGATGAGAATCATCTCATCTTAACGATTTACATGAACATAGCCAATAAATGGTTGCCCACATGCTACACTTGTTAAAACAGTTTGGTTACCTAGCCATCCACCATGAACAGCTTGACCATTACCAACATATAATGCAACATGTCCTTGATATACACAAATATCACCTGGAACTGGATCATTTGTCAATGTACCTAAACTTAAATAAGCTGTGGGTGCTCCATGGAAATGAATTCCAACGGCAGCTAAAGAATTTGTGACTAACATTGTACAATCTTGATATACACCAATCTGAGCTAATGCAGCATCCGCAATTCTTTGATAAAAACTCTTTTCAACATGAACTGTAATATTTTTTTCACTTACATTACCGGCTGTATCTTTGGCTTTAATCGTTGTTGTGAACGTTCCTACATCAGCCGTATTGATATTGTCCGTTAATTGAATCGTTCCTTCTTCATTTAAAGAAACATGGCTATTGATATCGAAAACTTCATTTTGTTCAACTGTAAGAACATCTTCACAAGTAATTTCAGGAGCTGTAGTATCTTGTACTTTTACTTTTACTTCAACACTATGTTTTTCACTTGTTTGTTTATTTTCTCCCTCAATAGAAATAGTTTGTTTTCCAATTGCATCAATATCTAAATCTTTAACTTTTACCTTATAATTCTTTGATTCATATACAGAAACATTTTTTGTTTTCTTCTTAAATTCTACATTCGCATATTTTTTATGTAATTCTTTTTTAAATACAGATTTCATGGAATCTGCATCTTGATATTCGACTTTATAAGCTGGTGTGTTTTCTTTTGCTGCAACATTTGTAACGCCTCCAAATGTAGATGTAGCAATAATCAAACTTACGAATGCTTGGACTAATTTTTTCATAGTTATGGGCCTCCTCCTTGCTCACACAATTAAAGAGGCTACACTATTTAGTCCAAAGTGTCAAAAGAATACCCGTATTTCCCACAATTTAACATATTAATTTGTTTTAATTTGCCATTATTAATAAGTCTGTCCCATTTTTTTGCACTTTTTAGTAGAAAAAATAACTACAAAAAGGACCCGAACAAGTTAATGTTGTCCAAGTCCAGTACTAGCTACAATACGTTTTGAAACTTATACCGCACTTTAATTTATTGTAGATAAAATCCACCTAACTCCACCAAAATTTATAATGCTAGTACAAATTATTGATTGTCAGATTCTGCTTGTCTGCTTTTTAAGATTTCCTTTGCTTCTTTAACAGTGATTGCACTCGAATCCGTTTCACTATTCAAGTAGATCTCTTCATCCCCGTTTTGTAAGTAAGCTTCTCCACCTAGAAAGCCATCTCCTAATGGAATCACTTTTTCACCATCATCACATCCAGGAAAATAGCCTACATCCTCATTTGCTTCATTCACTTCTTCAACATTGACTGGCTCTTCACTCGATCTTGCAAAAGCTGGATAAGCTGTAACAGCAACTAAACCAATAAACAAAGGAATCAATAGTCGAATCTTTTTCATTGTTTCACCTCCATCCATTAATCTTCATCCTCAAAATATGATGCTTTTTCAATTTCTTTTGCCTGCTTCACTGTGATAATTCGATCCCCATCCTGTAAATCAGATTTACCCACATCTGAACCATCTTCATTCAGTAAATAGCCACCATCTTTTACTAGAATAATATGCTGACCATTCTTCAATCCTTTAAATTTAAAATCCACATATTGTTGAGCCTGTACCTCTGAATCGGCATCAACATTTATAGTAGGACCTTCTACTTGGATAGGCTCATGATAACTAGCTGCAAATGCTTTAAAGGTACAAACTGTTACAACAGCAGATTAACACAAAATGTACATTGTTCTCTTTTTCATAAGTCTTTTCCTCCTTCTTTTTTTGCGAAAACGTTTTCCTATCTTCATTATATTCCGATTGCATATTTTTGCAAGCGTTTCGTGTTTTAATTTATATTGCATATTATTGAAACAATGTTAAAATTATATTGGGTGATAATTATGATACAACTAACAAAAAAAGAAAGAAGTGTTATGGACATTCTATGGGACAGTCCTATTGAAATGTCAGCAAGTGAAATTAGAGAAACCTCTAATGAAGAATTAAGTATTTACACGATCCAACAAGCTTTGCGCCATTTATTAGAAATACGTTTTATTGAAGTGTACGACATTGCCTTCAACAACAAATCTTTAACACGTAAGTATAAGCCACTCGTATCACAAGCTGAATATGTAGATTCTTTTATCAACAATGATACAAGACTTCAATTAGCCAGTAACTTTGTCAATAATACGGATGATTTAAAAGAATTAGAAAAACTTCAAAAACTCATCGAGAAAAAATTAAGAGCATTAAAATGACATATTCCTTGACTTCATTCTTTTCCGGATTATGCGGTGTTACTTTATTCATAATGTGTTTTGGATTTATACTACGACATAAAAAGGCATATAAATACTTTCGTACAGATGCACTCTTATTAATCATATGTCTGATTTTTATTCGCTTACTGTTTCCGCTTGAACATAAACATATGATCTATATTCCAATCCAAAAAGTAATGAACCCGCTTTTGGATTTCTTCAATCAAACATATATGGTAAAGCTTTTGATCTTATTATGGCTTATAGGAAGTGTAATCTTTTTGATCTACTTCATAAAAGATTATATTCATACAGAATATATCTACAAAAAAATAATGAAGCAAAGTCAAATTGTTAGATATAGACAATCTTATCCTGTATACAAATCAAAATTTATCTATGGACCTTGTGTGATTGGATTACACAAAACTATTTTACTTCCTGAAACTGACTATTCAGAATCGGATTTAAATTCAATTCTTGCACATGAAAGTTACCACATCAAGAAGAATCACAATCTAATCAAAGGCATATTAAATATTATTTGCTGCATATACTGGTGGTTTATCCCCATATATTTCTTCAAAAAATATATTTTCCTATATTTAGAAATGAAAACTGATGATTCTATAATCCAAAATCTTGATGAAAAAGAAAGCTTTGCCTATATGCAGACTCTGATTCAAATTCAGAGGCAATCCTCTCAGAAATCATTCACGTCCTATATTTCTTCAAACGGATTCATTCTTAATTACCGAATCCATTACATGATGAGAGGTCTACACAAAAAGAAAACAAACGCTTTTATTTTGGTTTCAACTATATTGATCTGTTTCTTATCTACCTTTATAAATATTTCTGGATATTATACAAATACTGAGTTAACAGAAAATACATTTGAAATCACAAATGCAAATGCGTATATATTCGAAAACAAAAACAATCCTCCATCCTTATTATTTTATTTAGATAATCAATATATCTTAGGCGGATATACCAACTTAAAAGAAATACAAGATGACAAAAACTACCAACATACAAAGATCTTGGAAAAACCCGAAACATTCAATCAATCACAAATACACAGAATACAGTCATCAAGAATTCAAAACAAACTACTTACCGATGGAAATATAAATTAGAAAATGGTTATGTATACAGAAGGCTGTATAATGCATGTAAAAATACTTGGGTATCCGATTGGATGTCAGCCTAAAATTTATAACGAAGATTACCACAGTCTTCGTTTTTTTATTCAACAAGGATAACTTAAGCATTAAAATGCCTGAAAAAAAAGGACCCAGACAACTAAAACGTTGTCCAAGTCCAATATCAGCTATAAACAGTTTTGGGGTATATGCCTCCTGTTAAAATTTTGGAGAGCAAATTCATCTAACCCCTTTAAATTTATCGTGCCAAACCTAATAGTTCTTAACGATTAATATTCTAGTTTTTTAACCTTTTCCCAAGTAAATTGAGGATCACCAAAGTGTCCATAGCATGATGTTTTATGGTAAACTGGCTTTCTTAAATCCAATTCTGAAATGATATTTCCTACTTCAAAATTGAAGTTTTTCTTAACGATTTCTAATAGTTTTTCATCATCAAATTTACCTGTTCCAAAAGTGTCTACACATAAAGATACAGGTTGTGCTTTACCAATTGCGTACGCAACTTCAACTTCACAACGACGAGCTAAGCCATTGGCAACAATGTTTTTAGCTACATAGCGAGAGTAGTAAGCTGCACTACGGTCTACTTTTGTAGGGTCTTTACTAGAGAAGCATCCTCCTCCAATACGTCCACGTCCACCATATGTATCACATACGATTTTACGTCCTGTAGTTCCTGAATCTCCCCATGATCCACCTACAACGAAGCTTCCAGATGGGTTGATGAAATATTTTGTGTTTTCATCTAAATATTTTTCATCAATACAAGGTTTGATAACTTCATTCATAATCAATTCTTTGATTTCTTCTTGCGTAATGTCTTTTGAGTGTTGTGTAGAAACTACGATTGTATCAATACGTTTAATTTCATCATTTTCATATTCAACAGATACCTGCGTTTTTCCATCTGGTTTTAATAAATCTGGATGTTGTCTTCTAACTTTTGTCAATTGACGAGCTAAAAGGTGTGCATAATAAATCGTTAATGGCATATACTCATCATTTTCATCACATGCATAACCAAACATAATACCTTGGTCACCTGCACAAACTTCATCACGGTTTACCGCATTGTGAATTTCAGGACTTTGTTGGTTTACAACAGTATGTACATGATATTCTTCAGTATATCCAATTCGTTTGATTTCATTTAATGCGATTGTTTCATAATCCAATTCAGCCTTTGTATTACATTCACCATAAATCAATACAAAATCATCTTTTATTGTACATTCAACAGCCATATTTGAATATGGATCTTGAGCTAATGCAGCATCTACGATCGCATCGGCAATTTGGTCACAAATTTTATCTGGATGACCTTCAGTAACACTTTCACTTGTAAAAATATAGTCTTTCATTTTGTCTCCTCTTCTCTTGCTTATCCATAAAAAAAACATACTTTAAGAAGTATGTTACAAATCTTTATACTTCTTATCGCTGTTAGCAGGACCACCTTAACATATTGCCAGGTTGGCGTGAAGTCAACGAGCTAACTCTCTACTTCAACTCTGGATAATTTTTTTACGCATTAAGATTAAAACATGAAACTCAAAATAATGCAAGAAATTCATCATCATTATTATACACATATGAAAAAATGGCTAAATTGTATAGCCATTTCCTTCTAATATCCTAATACTTCATCCACTAAAATGACATGAATACGATCAGGCTCCATACTGTTTCTTGTGATAACCAATTGGTCGCAAATACAACCGTCAGCTAAACAATTTGCACAACTACCCGTAACTTGACACGGCCTATTTCCAGCAAATCGTTGACTGTTAATTGGTGCAGCTATATTTCTTACGCGAGAAATTGCACTCTCTATATCTTTTGTGACCTTATTCATACCTACAATCATTATGACATGTTTAGGCCCAAAACATAAACATGACACACGATTACAATGCCCATCCATATTAACTAAAATCCCATCTTCTGTCATGGCATTCGTACTCATTAAATAGTAGTCTGCATAAAAACAGTCTCTTTCTAATTTATACTTTTCTTCAGCATCCCTAGCTTTATCACGATCGATAACTTTAAAATTTCTTTTATATAGCTCTTCCTTGATTCCTATTTTATTTAAAGTATCTGAGCCTCCCCAACCTACACTTGTACCTGGTTTCATAATTTCAAATGCTAAATCCAAAGCTTCTTGTTTCGAATGCACATAATACCCATTCATATGTCTATTTTTTAAGCCTTGAATCACTTTTTTAGATAATAAATCATTTCGTTTTGTGATCATTTTTTACACCTCGATCCATTCTATTCTATTTACTACAATTGATGTTGGACGATCTTTCTTGCCTTGAATCAAACAAATACGATCTTTTTGAATGTTTTCTTTTTGTTGTTCATACAAACGAGGCATGATAACTGCATCCATTTTACCGGCTTCATCCTCTACGCTCATAAAGCACATCCAATCCCCTTTTTTTGTCTTATGTGTTCTAAAAGATGCCACACGCACTAAAATATTCATATATCCATCTCTATTTACCGCATTCAATAATGGAATGCAATTGGGATATTTATGCATACGTAAAGATTGTACAGGATGCTCACTTACATAAAAGCCATATACATATTGTTCTTTTTGCGCTTTTTGAATTGGATTCTCTTTAATTCTTTGAATACCCGGACGAGACACAATACTAAAATCAAAACGTAAATCATTAGGATCTTCGATTCGTACAATATTTACATAATCCATCAGTTTTCTTAAATTCTCATTTAAAGTTGCACGATTATATCCAAAACAATCCAACGCACCTCCATCAATTAAAATACGTATCGTAGATTCATTGATTTTATACATACTTGCCTTGGCCAAAAAATCAAATAAATCTGTATACGGCACATGTTCAATAATTGTTGGATAAATCGTCTTTCCAACACCCTTTAAGACTTGTAATGGCATACGAATTGAATTTTGTTCAATCGTATAGAAAGCCTTTGAATGATTAATATCGCATCCATTCACAACAATATTTCTTCTTTTACATTCATAAATATATTGCGAAGTTTTTACACCGGAACCAATGACACTATTTAATAGGCTCTGATAGAAATATAAAGGATAATTTGCCTTTAAATAAGCCATTTGATAGGCAACTAAACTATAGGCATAACTATGTGATTTATTAAATCCATAACCTGCAAATTGTTCCATTATAGAAAATATCTCATTGGAAACAGAATCTTTGATACGATTCTTTCGTGCACCTAAAATAAATTGTTCCTTTAAATTCTGCATAACATCCAATTTCTTTTTCGACATCGCCTTACGCAAAGTATCTGCTTGCGCCAAACTAAATCCACCAATTACTTGGGCTGTCTGCATAACTTGTTCCTGATAGATCATGATCCCATAGGTTTCTTTTAAAATAGGCTCTAATAAAGGATGTGGATATACAACTTTTGAAGGATCCTTTTTTCTTTCAATATATGTATCAATATGTTGCATCGCTCCAGGACGATATAAAGCAAGGACTACACTAATATCCTCAAATTTATTGGGTTGTATCTTTTGGAGTAAAGATGTAATTCCACTCGATTCCAATTGAAATACACCAAGTGTATTTCCAAGGGATAATAGTTGATATGTTTTCGCATCCTTTAAATTGATTTTCATCATATCTAAAGAAATATGTTTCTGTTCTTTTAGATTTGTGACAATTTCATGAATCGTTGTTAGATTACGAATTCCCAAAAAATCCATTTTGATCAAACCTAAATCTTCAAGATATTCTGCCGTAAATTGTGTAGCTTGTATATCTCCATCCACACTTACAAGAGGACAAACATTCACAATAGGCTGATCTGAAAGAACAATTCCTGCCGCATGCAAAGATGTATGTCTTGGTAATCCTTCAATACTTACACACATCTGAAATAATTCAATCAATTTTTGATCTGATTGAATCCTTTTTCGAAATAAAGCATTTTCGTTATAAGCCTGCATCAAAGTGATTTTAGGCGTATTCTTTAACATTTTAGAAAGCTCATCCACAATTCTTGCCGGAATATTCATCACACGTCCTACATCACGAATAGCTTGTCTTGCTTGTAATGTATTGAATGTTACAATATGACTTACATGATCCTGTCCATAGAGTTTGCGAACATATCGAATGACTTCATCTCTTCTGTCATCTGGAAAATCCGTATCGATATCGGGCATAGAAATACGTGATGGATTTAAAAATCTTTCAAACAACAAATTATTTTGAATTGGATCAATATGCGTAATACCAAGACAATATGCAACTAAAGAACCTGCTGCACTACCACGTCCTGGACCCACAAATATATCTTTACTTCTGGCATATCGGATAAAGTCCCAGACAATCAAAAAATAATCAGTAAATCCCATATTGATAATGACACTCAATTCATATTCTAGACGATTCATGTAAACTGCATCTAGATTACCGTTTAATCGTTTTTCTAATCCCTTTTTACAAAGTTTCACCAAATAATCACTAGAATCAATATGCAGCTTATTTTCAAACACTGGAAGCTTTGATTTTTGAAACGCCATTTGAACATTGCACATTCTTGCGATTTGCTCTGTAGCCAACAAATCACGTTCATCATACAACGCTTCCATTTCTTGTGGACTTCTTAAATATCTTTGAAATTGAACATCTAAACCTTGGTTTTCTATACTTGTTTGTTTGGCAATAGCTCTTAATGCTTGTAATGACTTTACATCTTCACTCTTCTCATAAAGAATACGCGATAGTGCTACACACTTACAATCAAGTTGTTTCAAAATCCTATTGTCGACTCTTTTCTTTCCAGAATCATTCATAGATATAGAAACATAAAAATCCGAAAAAGAATTTTTACATAGTTCTACAAACGCACTTAACTTTTCTAAATCCTGATGTTCAATATATGCACTAAATGTATCTTTTCCATCACTTGAAGTAAGGACAACACAATCTTTGGCATACTTTATAACTTCATCAAAAGATACATTTTCTTTTATGATCGAACTTAATTTATATAAATTCTGTAGACCCATATCATTCTTCGCTAGAAGAATAAAATGAAAGGGCTCTTCATTATAGATGGAATCAACTTCTAAACCAATAATCGCATGGACATTATGTTTTTTACAAAGTTGATAGAACTCCATCGTTCCATACATCACATTATGATCGGTTAAACAAACATGATTATATCCGAGTTGTTTTTGATGAAGAATCATACTTTCTAAACGAATTGGCGATTCCAATAAAGAATATGAACTTCGCATATGTAAGTGAACCATAGAATACCACCTTTCCATTGTAGATATTATAGCATAAGAAAAAGAGATAGCTTCTTAAGCTACCTCTCGATTTGATAAAATTTCAATAATTTGATCGACTTGATCACGCGTTAAGTTTTTGATTCCACTTGCACATTCATGGCCGCCACCACCAAATTCCATAGCTACATCACGAATTGGAATATTTCTTGATCTTAAAGATGCACTATAGTGAATTCGATCTTCCATACGTGTAAATAAAGCCCACATTTCAACACAATCAATACCGGCTAAACAATACACTTTATCTTTGGCATCTGTAAAGTTTAAACCATACTCTTCATAATCTTCACATTCTAGAATCGAATAAAGAAATTTATTATTAAGTATTGTATGATTTCGTACAACCGTTTCATATCTGTAATCTTCAATCGATTTGGAAAAGTTAAGTTGTTCTACTTTAGTAACATCTACACCTTGTTCAAATAAGTATTTTGCGGCATCAAATGTAGCTGGGCGAACATTATTTGTTGTAAAACGAATGTTATCTGCCGTCAATCCTAAATATAACATTAATGCACTTTCTACAGGAATATTTACTTTATTTTCTTGAAGATATAAAGCTAATAACTCACAAGTAGCACTTGCCTTATCGTCAATCCATTCTTCATCACAAATGGTTTCTACTTGTACGTGATGATCGATACGTATCGATTTTTTTGCGAACTTGTAACGTTCATCATCAATACGTGCTGCATTTGAAGTATCTAAAACAATAGCTAAACTAGAAGCGACTACGTCATCATCTACTTCATCCATCGTTACATTGTTTCTTTGTGATACAGGACAATTACTTCCTAAGCAATAGATTTTTTTATCTGGATAAGCACTTTCTAAATAGTACTTCAATCCAAATTGAGATCCGATCGCATCCATGTCGGCAAAAACATGTCGAAAGATTGTGATTGTATTAAAATCTTTTACACTTTCTAAAATAGCATTAGGCATTAGCCGTCAAATCCTTGTAGGCATCACGTGCGATAACTAATTCTTCATTTGTAGGTAATAACCATACTTGCATTTTTGATTCAGGAGCACTTAATAATTTTTCAACTCCACGAACTCCATCATTGTCTTCTGGTTTTACAACAACACCAAATGCGGATAATCCATCACAAATTCTTTGACGCATTGCACAGTCATTTTCACCGATACCTCCCGCAAAGACGATCGCATCAGCACCACCCATTAATCCATAGTATCCTGATACAACTTCAACAATACGGTTAACGTAAACATTTTGAGTTAAGATTGCACGTGGATTTCCTTCTTTGATGGCTGCTTCAATGTCGCGGCCATCACTAGAGATTCCACTTACACCTAACATACCAGATTTTTTGTTCATGATTGTATCCATTTCATCTGGTGTATAACCATATTTATTTTCTAAGAATGGAACGATTGCAGGGTCAATATCTCCACAACGAGTACCCATCATGATTCCTCCAAGAGGTGTAAATCCCATTGATGTCTTATATGATTTACCATTTTTTACAGCTGTGATACTTGCACCATTTCCCAAGTGACAAGTGATGATGTTCATTTCTTCTTGTGTTTTTCCTTGAAGCTCAGCTAAACGTTTTGTCAAATATTCATGACTCGTTCCGTGAGCTCCATAACGACGTACTTTATCATTTGTATAATATTCATAAGGAAGTGGGAAGATATAGTTTTCTTCTGGCATACTTTGGTGGAATGCTGTATCAAATACAAATGTATGTTTACATTCTGGTAAAGCATCTCTAAATGAACGGTATCCGACTAATGCAGCTGGGTTGTGTAAAGGAGCTAATGCACATAATTCTTCTACTTTAGCTTCTACATCTGCATCTACAGGAACAGAATGAGAGAAATATTCTCCACCATGAACAACACGGTGTCCAATCGCTTTGATATCTTCTAAGCTATTTACAACTTTGTGTTCGATCAAAGCTTCCATTAACTTTTTAACAGCTACTGCATGATCTTTGATATCTAAGATTTCCTCAATTTTTTCTCCATTGGCTTTCATTCCAAAAATAGAATCATTCAAACCAATACGTTCAACATTTCCTTGTGCTAGAACTTCTTCTTCTGGCATCTTGAAAACTTGGAATTTCAATGATGAACTTCCTGCATTAACACTCATAACAATCGACATTTTTTGATCCTCCTAAAATATTTCTTTTAATATTTCGATTTGTTCAACATCCTCATGTTGTAAAATCCATGCATCTAATAATTTTTTCTTAGCGACATATCCAATCGCTGCTTCATATTTTTCCAATAATTTCGTAGCTCGATGAACCGAATCCATCGCCGCTGCACGAGAAATCTCTAGTTCCTCACTTATTTCAGTATAAGAGAAATCTTCTTCATAGTAAAGAGATAAAATCTCTCTTTGACGTTTAGTCAACAAGTCTCCGTATACATCGAATAAATCATTCGCATCTAATTTTGAAATCATTATTCTTCTATACCTTTTGTGATGCCCATCAAGAATGCATTAATATCAAAAGGTCTTAAATCCGCTGGTTTTTCTCCTAAACCTAAGAAGCGAACTGGTAAATGTAACAAGTCTCGAATTGCAAGCACAACGCCACCTTTAGCAGTTCCATCCATCTTCGTTAAAACAATACCTGTTACATCTGTGGCTTCTAAGAATACTTTTGCCTGAGAAATACCATTTTGTCCTGTTGTCGCATCTAAAACTAACCAGACTTCTTGTGGAGCCCCCTCAATTTCTCTTTGAACAACACGATGCATCTTGCTTAATTCATTCATTAAATTTGTCTTATTTTGTAGACGACCTGCAGTATCACAAATCAAAATATCTACATCATTTTCTTTGGCATAGCGACAAGCATCTACAAGTACAGAACTTGGATCTTGATTCATTTTTCCTTTTATACAAGGAACACCTAAACGATTTGCCCAAGTATCAATTTGGTCAATGGCTCCTGCACGGAATGTATCGGCTGCTGCAACAGCCACCTTCTTTCCTTGCTCTTTGTAATATTGAATTAATTTAGCGCTTGTAGTCGTTTTACCACTACCATTTACACCAACCATCAAAATGACAGTTGGACCTTCTTCATTCATTTTAATTGGTTCATCGCTTGACTCATCATAAAAATCATAAAGAATAGATATTAAGTAATCTAACATAGAATCATAATCTTTAATATGTTTCCCATTGGATTCAAACGCATCCACAATTTTTTGTGCTGTATGAATACCCACATCACTCTCAAGTAGAATAACCATGATTTGTTCTAATAAATCATCATCAATTCCATGAAAGTTATTGGATAAAGCACGCATACGATCTCCAAAACTTTTTTTTGAACGATCAAGACCCGATAAATACTTATCTTTATCTTCACTTTTCACGAAAGCTTCTTTGATTTTTGAAAAGACCGACATTACTCTTCCTCCTTAGCTATATGTACTGCATCTTTTAGTTGCACCTTTAATACTTTACTAACACCATCTTTTTGCATCGTGACACCATATAAAGTATCACACTGTTCCATAGTTCCTGGTCTATGTGTTACCGCAATAAATTGAGATTGACCACGATAATGCGATAGATAACGTGCAAAACGTTCTACATTAGCCTGGTCTAATGCCGCTTCAACCTCATCGAAGATACATAATGGCATTGTTCTTGCTTTTAATATCGCAAACAATACACTGATCGCAATCAATGCTTTTTCTCCACCAGAGAATGTTTGAATATTTTTAACCATCTTTCCAGGAGGCTGAACATCAATATCAATTCCCGTATTTAACACGTCATCTGGATCTACCATAGAAAGACTAGCACGACCTCCACCAAACATGGCTTTAAATACGCCATCCAATTCCGCGTTAATTTTATTAAACATATCTGTGAATTGACTAATCATAGTCTGATCCATTTCATCTATGGCTGCCAAAATTTGTTGACTTGCCTTTTCTAAATCTTCTTTTTGACTTGTCATAAAATCAAAGCGTTCTTTGACTCCTTTATATTCATTTGGAGCATCTAAGTTTACATTTCCCAAACGAGAAATGGCTTGACGAAGTTGAATAACTTCTTCTTTAGCACTTTCAATTTCTACATCTTCCTTTTTCGTTAATGCATATTCATAAGTCATTTCATAATCTGTACTTAAGCGGTTCAATGCATTTTCCAATTGTGTTTTGACCTTCACAATTTCCATCTCATAATTATGGATTTGCGATTGTTTAGAATTCATTTCTCTTCGAACTAAACGAATTTGATTTTCAAGCTGCTCCGCATCATTTCCCTTATCAAAGCGCGACTGACGCAAACTTTGTATTTCTAAAGACAATGAATCTAATACCGCATGCATTTTGGACATCTGCACAACTAAATCATCTTGTGCTAATTCTGCATTCTCTTCAATATCGACACCTAGTTCTTGGTATTCTGCAAGAATCGAATCATATTTTGCCTTTTTTGTTGCGTAAATATTCTCTAATTTAGCCAATTCAATCTGTAAAGTTACAATCGCATCATTTTCTTTTTGAAGTTTTTGTGTAAGTATATCTGTTTCATTCAGACAACTATCGGCTTTGATTTTTTGCCCTTCAATTTTAGAATTAATTGTATCTAATTCTTGCCGCATTGTGACAGGGGTACTTTGGTTTTTCGTAACACCACCTGTCATACTACCACCAGTATGAACGATGTCTCCATCTAAAGTAACAATCTTATATGCATAGCGTAGTCGTTTTGCGGTTTCATTGGCATTTTGTAGTGTGTCTACAACAATAACATTGCCTAACAATCTTTCTTTAACAGGATCAAAGATCTCTTTACAATCCACACATTCGCTCGCAAAGCCTAAAAAGCCTGGGCTTGTTGAAGCAATTGTAATGACTTGTTCATTCATTTTTCTAGGATGACATACACTTAATGGTAAGAAAGTAGCTCGTCCGCTACGGTTTCTTTTTAAGAAAGAAATGGCATTTCTTGCATCCGCCTCATTTTTAGTGATAATTTGATAGATACTTCCACCTAAAGCAGCATTGACCGCCAATGCTTTATCTGCATGAGCAATCAATAATTCACTAACAACTCCATAAACGCCGGATAAAGAATTTTTAGCCTGCATAACAGAGCGTACACCTTGTTGGTGTGCAAAAGGTTGCTTCATCATATTTTCTAATACTTGTCGACGATTTTGAAGTTGTGTCAAAATATTGTTTGCCTGATCCGATTCATAACGTGCTTTCGATATCTTCGTTTTTAGATCATTCACAATATTACGACGATTATTTAAATCTTGTTGTGTCTGCATTAAACGCTGATGACGATCTTGATATTCAAAACGAGCTTCCTCTAACATTGCCTGAATTTCTTTTTGGCGAGCCTTTTTATCAGCCACCTTCAACATATATTTACGCTTTTCATCTTGTTCGATCTTACGTCTTTCAAGCTGATAGTTTTCTTCCATCGCCTTTGTATATTTTCCTTGCAACTCATTGATTTGTTTATCAAGAGCATACATTTCTTTTCGAATACTTTCTAAACGAGTTTCTTGCTTTAATAATTCTGCATTTTCAGATGTATGCATAGCTTGAATGTCAAACAATTCTTTATTAATTTGATTGATTTTCTCATTGTATTGATCAATATCTTCTACAAGTACACTAATTTCAATTTTTGATAATTTTTCTCTTAAAGAAATATATTTTTCTGCTTTTTTTGCTTGTTTTTCCAATGGACCAATTTGTCTTTCAAGCTCATCTAGAATGTCCTGCAAACGATCTAGATTTTCTTTTGTTTGCTCTAATTTTGACAATGAGATCTTTTTTCTCTTTTTATATTTTGCGACACCCGCAGCCTCTTCAAACAAAGAACGCCTGTCTTCTGGTTTAGCATCCGCAAAAGAAGAGATGTTTCCTTGTGTAATAATACTTAAGGAATCTTTACCTAAACCAGTATCCATAACCAAATCATTAATATCTTTTAGTCGACATGGGGTTTTATTTATAAAATAACTTGCTTCATTATTTGCGCGAAGTATTTGTCGTGTAATTTCGATTTCATCAAAATCCGAATCAAAAACACGTGTTGAATTGTCAAACACCAATGTAACGCGTGCCATATTTACAGGTTTTCTATACTCACTTCCCGAGAAGATAATATCTGACATATTCGTTCCAGAACGAAGTGATTTTACACTCTGTTCACCTAACACCCAACGAATAGCGTCATTCACATTACTTTTACCACATCCGTTTGGTCCAACTATACCTGTAATATCTTGATCAAATTGAATCACTGTTTTGTCCGCAAAGCTTTTAAAGCCTTGTAATTCAATACGTTTTAAAAACATCAAGACCCTCCACTCTAACTGCATTATTATACCAAAAAACACCCGCAAAATATATCTAGTATCTATTTCTAGATTGTGTATTATTGATTATTATGTTATAGTATGTGTATGAACAAGAAAGATAGTATGCGGTATGTTTATCCACTTTGTTTTGGTGAAGAAGTAGGAAACTGTATTACACATGGAGTTATGGCAATTTTGATTCTATTCTCACTTCCTTATTATAGTGTTCGCGCATATTTACGGGGTGGTACTATAGAAACCGTTGGAACAGCTGTGTTTTTGATTTGCCTACTCTTCATGTTTGCCGGATCTTGTCTTTACCATAGCATGCCACATGAAACAACACACAAGTATGTATTTAGAAAGCTAGATCATATTATGATCTTACTAGCTATTGCAGGTACCTACACGCCTATTTGTTTAAAGCTTATGAATAATTGGAAAGGATATACTATATTAGCTATTGAATGGGTTATGGTGATTATGGGTATCTTATTAAAATCGATTGCGACAAAAACTTATCCGAAGTTATCAATGACAATTTATATGGTGATGGGATGGTTAGCCATCTTTATTTTGCCAACATTGATTAAAAAAACACAGCCCATCTTTATTATTTTGATTGCCCTTGGTGGTATCATGTATACAATTGGAACTTTCTTTTATTCAAAACCACAAAAAAGATACTTCCATTTTATCTGGCACATTTTCATTATCCTAGCAAGTATTTGCCACTTGTTAGCCATTCTGTATTTTATCTAAAAAGAAAAACCTATATTGTAAATATAGGTCCTTTTTTTTAAAACATTCGAGCAATATCATTATATGTAGCATAAATAAAGAGTATCATCAATAATACAAAACTTGCCAAAATAATATTTTCAACAATTTTAGTTGAAACTTTTCGTCCAATCAATTTCTCAATTAGTAAAATCAAAATTCTTCCGCCATCTAATGCAGGAATTGGAAGTGCATTAAAGATACCAATATTTAATGAGATCATCGCAAATAAACTAAAATACATATCTAATCCATATTGTACAGATTTACTTGTTACATTTAATATGCCAACTGGACCCGATAAATTTTCAAGTCCTTGTCCACGAATAATCATATTCAAAGATTTAAATATCGTTGTTGCACTATCCCAAGTATTTTGACAACCCACCCATAATGATTGATACCATGGGATTTTTTTGGCATACGCAATCGCCTTGTAGCCAAGTGTATAGCCTTCCATATCTTTATCATAAGACGGAGTTAATGTCGTTTTAAATGTTGTTTTATTTCTTTTCACAGTTAATGTCAGTGTATCATGATGATATTGAATAAACTCTAAAATTTCATATTGTGTTTTAGGTTGAATACTATTTCCATCTTCACTTAAAACTTTGATGATATGATCATCCTTTTCAAGTCCTGCCTTTTGAGCAACTGAGTCTTCTTCAACTACATAAACAACAGGTTTAGCTTCTTCAACCACATAGCCTTGTGCTAAAGCAACTCCCATATAAATAATCCATGCCAAAAGAATATTCATCACAATTCCTGCAATCATAATACAGACTTGTTTCCATTTTTCTATACCATTTAATCGTCTGTTTTCTGGTATATCTTTTAACCAACTATCTTCTTCACTTTGGGATCCATCTTCTTCTCCAGCCATCATAACATAGCCACCAAAAGGAATGGCACGAATCGAAAAAGCCGTTTCTTTTCCTTGTTTTTGATAAAGGCATGGACCCATACCAATCGAAAATTCTTTACAATAAACACCAAAATGTTTTGCAACTAAAAAATGTCCTAATTCATGTAAAATGACAATCACACTTAACATGATAATAAATGCGATCAATCCAATAACAAAATCCATCTAAATCCTCCTTAGAGAATGATTGTATATAACACACTAAATAACATAATATTCATTAATAGTGAGTCTACACGATCCAAAACCCCACCATGTCCTGGTAATAGGTTTGAGAAATCTTTTACGGCAAAATGACGTTTTATAGCACTAAAACACAAATCTCCAAGTTCTGCAGTAATAGGACATAATAAACATAAGAGTGTATTTAATACAGGATTTAAATTTGAAACATAACTAAAACTTACGGCTAAGCTCAATATAAATCCAAATACAATGCCTCCTACAAAACCTTCCCAACTCTTTTTAGGTGAGATTCTTGGATTCATTTTATGTTTCCCAATAGCGCGCCCTACAAAATAAGCTCCTGTATCACTTCCGTATGTAGCAAATACAATGGTCCATAAATATTGATGTACACCTGAGATTTGTCCAACCGCATGATATACTAGTGAGAAAATTGTTACATATGAAATGCACACAAAGGAATCCATAATTGAGAAATTCTCAACAAATACAACTAAACTCCACAAAAATAGCACAATCAGTGTTACGACTACTAAAAAGTATTTATCGGGTAAGATTCTTGTGAATATGACTGCCAAAGCACAAAGTGGCATGACATATTTAGGCCATTTTTTAAAATTGGGTTGTATGTGCATCCATTCATAAGCGCCTGCACATACAATAAACAAAGCCAAAGCTTCTAGCCAAAGCCCACCAAGTGCTACAGGTAAAGCAACAACAAGAATGATACCTATTGCGGTAATAATTCTTTGTTTCATGATGTTAAGCCTCCAAATCTGCGATCTCTTGAGGCAAATTCATCTAAACAATCTTTTAATGCTTTTTCATCAAAATCTGGCCATGCGACTGGTGTAAAAATCAATTCTGCATATGCGAGTTGCCATAATAAATAATTGGAAATACGTAGTTCTCCGCTTGTACGAATCATCAAATCGATATCTTCTGGAACAAATAAATACTTAGAGAATTCTTCTTCGGTTAAATCGTTTTCTCTTTTACCTGAAGCTACTTCGTCTGCATATTTTTTTATTGACAAAAGCATTTCTCGACGAGAACCATAATTGATAGCTAAACATAATTCTAAGCCAGTATTCTTTGAAGTCATATTTACAGCTTTATTGATGACATCTTGTGTTGCTTTTGGGAATTTTTCTAATTCTCCCGCAAATGTAACTTGAATATTCTTTTCCATTAATTCATTGATAAATTTGTTAAAGAATAAGCCAGGTAACTTGCATAAATAAGAAACTTCATCTTCGGGTCTTTTCCAGTTTTCTGTTGAAAAAGCATATAAAATTAATTTTTGAATTCCCATATCCTGAGCAGCTAAAGCCACAGTACGAATTGTATCTGCACCCTTTTTGTGTCCTGCTGTTCTTGGTAAGCCTCTTTTTTTTGCCCAACGACCATTACCATCCATAATTATAGCTACTGTTTTTGGTGCCATAAAAACCTCCTTTTTAAAAAAGTCCAAATCAAGTTTGGACTTAGACATTTAATATTTCTTTTTTCTTTGTTTCAGTAATTGAATCAACATCTTTGATATATTTATCTGTTAATTTTTGTGATTCTTCCAATGTTTGTTTCTTTTCATCTTCAGGAAGTTCTTTATCTTTCTTGATCGCATCATTCGCATCACGACGTACGTTACGAATAGCAACTTTAGCTTCTTCACCATATTTTTGAGCATCTTTTGCTAATTCTTTACGACGATCTTCTGTCAATTGAGGAACTTGAATACGAATAACATCTGCTTCAGCCTGTGGATTTAATCCTAAGTTAGCAGCTTGAATGGCATGTGAAATACCTTTAACGATTGAACGATCGTAAGGTTTAACAACCAATTGTGTTCCTTCTACAACTGAGATTTGTGCAATCTGATTAATTGGAGTCATAGCTCCATAATATTCAACTTGTACACGTTCTAGCATTTGTCCACTAGCACGTCCTGTACGGATTTGACGTAGGTTTGATTCTAAGTTATCAATTGCCCCCATCATTTTTTCTTCTGCATTTAATAAAATATCACTCATGTTATTTCTCCTTATTTCTTTTTAGTGATTGTAGTACCATTTACTTCACGGCGAACAGCCTTAACAATATTTCCTGGTTCATTCATATTGAATACAACTAAATCAATATCATTATCCATACACATACTAATAGCTGTTGAATCCATGACTTGTAAACCTTCATTTAGTACGTCCATATAATTTAGTGTATCATATTTTTTCGCGTTCGGATTCTTTTTAGGATCCGAATCATATACACCATCAACACCATTTTTTGCCATTAAGATAACATCTGCATTAATTTCAGAAGCACGTAATGCAGCGGTTGTATCTGTTGAGAAGTATGGAGAACCTGTTCCAGCTCCAAAAATAACGATTCTTCCTTTTTCTAAGTGACGCAATGCACGTCTTAAAATGAATGGTTCAGCAACTTTTTGCATTTCAACAGCTGTTTGAACACGTGTTTGCACACCTTCTTGTTCTAAAGCATTTTGAACTGCTAATGCATTGATTACTGTACCTAACATACCCATATAATCAGCTTGAGCGCGATTCATTCCCATTTCAGCCATCATTTTACCACGAATGAAGTTGCCACCACCGACAACGATTGCAAGTTCTACTCCCAATTTTTGAACTTCTTTTAATTCTTTTGCTAATCTCTTTAAGATTTCTGGATCAAAAGCAGCTTCAGGACTAGATAATGCTTCACCACTTAATTTTAATAAAACACGTTTATACATAATATTGCTCCTTATTGAATTATCATAACAATTATACACTATCTTTCATTAAAGAAAAAGAAAAACCCTTGGAATTTCCAAGGGTTAGAAGTAAAAGTTAAATTACTTAGCCATTTGAGCAGCAACTTCTTCAGCAAAGTTTTCTTCGCGTTTTTCGATACCTTCACCAGTTTGGAAACGTACGAAAGTTACTACTTCAGCTTTGTTGTCTTTCAAGAATTGAGAAACCTTAGTTTTTGGTTCTAAGAAATATTCTTGATCTAATAAGCATTGGTCTTTAAAGTGTTTGTCAACTTTTCCTTTTAAGATTCCTACCAATACTTTTTCTGGCTTGCTAGCCATGTTAGGATCAGCCTTCATCATTTGTAATTGAAGTTCACGTTCGTGTTCAACTTCTTCACTTGGTACTTCAGCTTGAGATACATATTTTGGAGCCATACTAGCAACTTGCATTGCTAAGTTTTTAGCTACAGTAGCATCTTCAGTTCCTTTAACAACTACAACAGCAGAAATTGATCCACCCATGTGCATGTATGAACCGAAAATTTCATCATCTGCTTTTTCAACAACAGCAACACGACGGAAAGAAATTTTTTCTCCGATAGTAGCTGTAGCGTTGATAATCAAATCATTGATAGTTCCTTCAGCAGTTTGGATGTTTAAAGCTTCTTCAGTTGAAGCAGGTTTGTTTGCAAGAATTGCTTCTTGTAAAGTGTTCATCAAACCTAAGAATTGTTCATTCTTACTTACAAAGTCTGTTTCTGAGTTAACTTCGAATAATACAGCAGTGTTTCCACTAACAGCAACACGAGTTAAACCTTCAGCAGCAATACGTCCTTCTTTTTTAGCAGATTTTGCGATTCCTTTTTCACGTAACCAGTCAACAGCTTTTGCAATGTCTCCTTCACATTCAGTTAAGGCTTTTTTGCAATCCATCATACCAGCACCTGTTTTTTCACGTAATTCTTTTACTTGAGCAGCAGTGATAGCCATTTTAGCATCCTCCTATATTTTTAATTATTCAGCAGCTTTTGCTTCTTCAGCCTTAGCAGCTGGTTTTACGTCATCACCTTTTTTGTTGAAAGGACGACGGTTTTTACGTTCGAAGTTACGTTTTCTACGTTCTTCATTTCTTTGACGACGACGGCGTTCGTTTTCAGCGATTTGTGCTTCAACATTTTTGATTACGTCTTCCATAGTTACATCATCTTCAGTTTCATCTAAGTAAGCCATTTCTAATAGACCACCCTTAGCATCAACGATAGCATCAGCTAAGATTGTTGTAACTAATTTAATTGAGCGAACTGCATCATCATTAGAAGCGATTGGATAATCAGCATCTTCTGGATCACAGTTTGTATCTAACATAGCGAATACAGGGATTCCTAATTTTTTAGCTTCAGCGATAGCATTGTGTTCTTCTTTTGGATCGATAACAACTAATGCATCTGGAAGTTTCTTCATTTCTTTGATTCCACCTAAAGAACCTTCCAATTTAGCTTTTTCTTTACGTAAGTTAGCTTGTTCTTTCTTAGTATAAACTTCGATTTTTCCGCTAGCTTCCATTTCTTCGATTTCAACTAAACGTTTGATACGTTTTTGGATTGTACGGAAGTTTGTTAATAAACCACCTAACCAACGTTTGTTAACATAGAAAGACCCTGAACGTAAAGCTTGTTCTTCAACAACTTCAGCAGCTTGTTTCTTTGTTCCTACGAACAATACTTTTCCACCACGTTCGCTAATAGCTTTTAATTCATTGTAAGCAGCTTCGATTTGTGCTTGAGTTTGGTTTAAATCTACGATATAAACCCCGTTGCGACTTGTGTAGATGAATGGTTTCATCTTTGGGTTCCAACGGCGAGTCTGGTGACCAAAGTGAACACCGTTCTCTAACATTTTCTTCATTGATACGATTGACATAATAGTCCTACCTTTCCGTTTCTCCTCCATCATTTCAGACGCATGCAACACCTTCGTGCACGGGCACACGAATCCATGATGTGTGTAATAAGCGCAATCACGCGCTTTTACATTATAGCAATATCCTTTTTTACTTGCAAGATGTTATTTTTCAAAAGGATGCGCTTTTTTATAAGCCTTCACTAACTGTGCAGTCGTGACATGCGTATAAATTTGCGTTGTCGATAAAGATGAATGGCCTAGTAATTCTTGAACAACACGTATGTCCGCTCCATTATCCAATAAATGTGTCGCAAAACTATGTCTAAGCATATGAGGATGTAATTTCATATGCATGCCAATTTTTTTTGCGTGTTTATCCATTAAATATTGAACGCCTCTTGAAGTAAGTGATTTTCCTTTTAGATTTACAAATACATGATCGTCTATTGCGTATTTTGTCCAAAACTTACTTTTATACTCTAATAATTCTTTTTCAAAGCCTTGATAAAAAGGCACAATACGATCTTTATCCCCTTTACCACGGATATGCACAATGCGATTATTTAAATCAATTTGTTTCCATTCTAGATTCACACATTCACTGACACGTAATCCACATGCATACATGATTGTAAATAATATACGATCGCGATATTCATCATCCTTTTTATCATTGTAAGAATTCAAAAATTCCTGAATCTCTTCTACAAACAAAAAATCTGGTATTTGTTTGGATTTTTTTGGTGTTTGAATCCCTATCAATGGATTTTCAATAATCCCCATATATTCAGCCAAATATGTATAAAACGAACGATACACACTCATTTTACGAGCTATTGAGCTTGCTTTTAGATGATCTAACGTAGCTAGAAAATTCATAAAAGTCAATCTATCGCAAGATTCAAATGAATCAATAGATTGACTTGTTAAATATTCTTTAAATTGGTTTAAATCATTTTTGTATGATTCGATCGTTTTTTCAGATTGGGTATTTTTACGATAAATATATTTTAAAAACCGCTCAATCAATTCATCCATCGACTTCATCCTTGATTTGTGCAATACGAGCTAATGCTTGAGCAGCAAATTTTTCTTTACGCTCATGCTTCTTGCATTTTTCATTTAAGTGCATAATACCAAAGTTTGCATTCATCGGCTGAAAATGTTTGGCATCACAATGCGTAATGTAATAGGCTTGTGAGCCCATAACGCATGTATTCCCAAAACAAATAGGCTCTTTACCTTGCATATATAATGCCATATTAATTCCGGCAATCAATCCAGATGCGCAAGATTCAACATACCCTTCAACCCCTGTCAATTGTCCTGCAAAGAAAAGATCATCGCGTTTTTTAGATTGATATGTTTCTTTTAAAACAACTGGACTTGATAAGTATGAATTTCGATGCATAACACCATAACGAGTAATCTTTAAATTTTCTAATCCAGGAATCAAGGCAAACACTCTTCTTTGTTCAGGCCAAGTTAAATGTGTTTGAAAACCAACAATATTATACATACTGGCAGCCACATTATCTTGGCGCAATTGAACAACAGCTACAGGATGAGAATCCTTATCTTTTTCAAGTCCAACTGGTTTTAACGGACCAAACAACATCGTCTTTTTTCCACGTCGAGCCATTTCTTCAATTGGCATACATCCTTCAAAATAAGTTTCTTTTTCAAAATCATGCAAATTCACACATTCTGCATGAATCAAGGCATCATAAAATACTTCAAATTCATCTGCATTCATTGGACAATTAATGTAGCTTGCTTCTCCTTTGTCATAACGAGATTTATAATAGGCTTTACTAAAATCAATAGAATCCTTTTCAATAATTGGTGCTGCAGCATCATAAAAATGAAATGTATCTTCTGCCGTAAAATCATGAATAGCCTTAGCTAAAGTGTCACTTGTCAAAGGTCCAGTAGCAATAATACATGGTCCTGCAGGTAAACTTGTCATTTCTTCATTCACCACTTCGACTAACGGATGATTTTTAATTGTATCTGTTATATATTGAGAAAACGTTTCTCGATCAACCGCTAATGCACTTCCTGCAGGTACCGCATGCATATCGGCAGATTTCATAATTAAAGAATCCATCTGACGAAGTTCTTCTTTTAATATACCTACTGCATTATTCATTGCATTTGAACGAAGTGAATTTGAACATACAAGTTCTGCAAAACGATCCGTATGAAAGGCTGGACTTTCCTTTTTAGAACGCATTTCAACTAATCGAACGGGAATGTTTCTTTTTATAAGCTGCCAAGTTGCCTCACATCCAGCAAGTCCTGCTCCTATAACTGTAACTCTTTCCATTATTTTTCTTCCTCTTTTTTCTTAGGTTCCTTTTTTATATAATGGCATTTTGGATAATTTGAACAACCAATAAAAGTTGTGCCAAAACGCGATTTTCTTCTTACAAGCTCATGCCCACATTCTGGACACATCTCACCTGTTGGTTCAGGTTTAGCTTTCTTTTTTAAAGATTCAATTGTCTTACATTCCGGATAATTCGAACATGCCCAGAATTGACCATAGCGACCTTTTTTAATAACCATTTTAGCTCCGCAGTTTGGACAAATCTTTTCTTCTTTTGCCTCTTCTGGAAGTTGATCTTCATTATTTTCTGTGTAGCGACATGTTGGGAAGTTGATGCATGAAATAAATTTACCAAAACGTCCATTACGATACACAAGTTCTCCACCACATTCTGGGCATGTACGACCTACACGTTCCAATTCCTTCTTTGGCATTTTTTCATAAGCATCTTCGACTAGTGGTGCAAATTTATCATAGAACTTATGCATATAAGATATAGAATCTTCGTTGCCTTCTGCGATTTCATCTAATGTTTTTTCCATATCGGCTGTATATTCAACATTGATTACACTTGAAAAATATTGTTGTAGCTTTTCATTTGTCAAAATACCTTGTTCACTAGGGAAAAATACTTTTGTCTTTGAAGTTTCACTCGCCTTATCCAAAGATGCATACCCACGTTTTTGTAAAGTATCAATGATTGTCGCATATGTACTTGGTCTACCAATGGATTTTTCTTCTAGATCCTTAATCAATTTTGCTTCTGTATATCGTGCTGGTGGTTCTGTAAAGTGCTGTTTCGAAATTGGTGTTACATTTTTTAAAACTTCATTTTCCTCTAATGTCGGAAGCAATGCATCACTTTGTTTTTCATATTTTGAATAGACTTTATAATAACCATCAAAAGTCATTGTTTGTCCACTTGCACTAAATTCCAAATCATTGTTTGTGATTTTGATACTCGTTACATCATAAACTGCATCTTTCATTAAAGATGCCAGAGTACGAGCATAAATCAATGAATACAAACGATATTGATCATTCGTTAAATGGTCTTTGATCGATTCTGGCGTACGATTGATATTCGTTGGACGAATTGCTTCGTGTGCATCTTGCGTATTCTTACCATTTTTTTGATGAACATGACCAACATATTCTTTACCATATGTATTTGCGATAAATTCTTTGGCATCTGAAACAAAGATATCAGATAAACGTGTTGAATCCGAACGCATATATGTAATCAAACCTTCCATATTTCCGCCAAGATCAATACCTTCATACATTTTTTGAGCAACGCTCATTGTTTTCTTTGCCCCAAAGCCTAATTTTGTACTAGCTTCCTGTTGCATAGTAGATGTTGTAAATGGAAGTTTGGGTTGTTTTTTCTTTTGTTTTTTAGAAATCGATGAAACAACATACTCCCCATTACATCTTTCTAATAACGCCTTAGCCTCTTCTTCATTTTTGATTTTTGGCTTTTTACCTTCTACTTTAACTAAATCAGCTTCAAAAGCTTTATTCTGCTTTTTACATTGTGCATGAATTGTCCAATATTCTTCTTGTTTAAATGCTTTGATTTCATTTTCACGATCCACAATCAACTTCAATGCCACGGATTGCACACGACCTGCTGATTTAGACTGAATCTTATTCTGTAATAGTTTACTTAATTTAAATCCAATAATTCGATCTAGCATACGACGTGTTTCTTGTGATTTCACAAGGTCCATATCAATTTGTCTTGGTTCTTTCATCGCCTCAAGAATAGCTGGTTTTGTGATTTCATGGAATACAATACGATTGTTGTCTTCAATATTTAAATTCAAAACACGAGCTAAATGCCAGGCAATTGCTTCTCCTTCACGGTCCGGGTCACTCGCTAGATAGATATCTTTTGCCTTAGAAGCATATTCTTTTAATTCTTTTACGACTTCTTTTTTTTCTTTACTAATTTTATATTTAGGTTCAAAATCATGTTCTACATCGATTCCTAGACCTTCTTTTCCACTTGTCGCCAAATCACACACATGGCCTTTGCTGGAAACGACTCTGTAATCTTTTCCTAAATATTTCTCAATCGTCTTCGATTTTGAAGGCGATTCTACTATAACTAAATGTTTTTTCATTTTATTACCCCATATTCACGCTATATAAAACATTAAAAATTTCATTTTGTCAATCCTAGATATCATCAACATCTTTAATATCCACCAAAATATTGGCACCATTACTAATAAGATAATTACACCCTTGATGTTTTTCATCTTGAAAAGCAGTTGGTACACAATAGATTGGTACACTTAATTCTAAGCATTCATTTACCGTAATCATCGTACCACTTTTATAGGCTGCTTCTATCACCACTAAACTATCACTTAGTGCGGCAATTAAACGATTGCGCCATGGAAAATGATACGCCAAAGGTTTAACATGCATTGGATATTCACTAATGATCAATCCATTATTTTTCATCCTTTCAAATAAATATGTGTTTTCCTTAGGATAAATCACATTAATACCGCAGCCAAGTACACCAATTGTTTTTGTCGCATTTTGATGTGCTCTAGCATCAATACCTTTGGCAAGACCGGATACGATCACATACTTGGATTGTATTCTTTGTACAATTCTATCCGTATTCTGTAAAGCTTGCGTTGAACAATTTCTTGCTCCAACAATACCCACGCCTTTTTCTTTTAATAAATTAATATCTCCTTGATAAAAAATAATCCATGGTGGATAGCGAAGTCTTTTAAATGCATCTGGATATGCATCATCCATAATTGTAATATACGCATATGGATAATGAATGATGGAATAGTTTTCATGTGCCTTTATGGCATTACCAATTTTCTTCCAATCCCCATCATATTGGATGGCATACCATAAAATAGCTTCCCTGTTTATTTTCATATACTCTTATACGAAAAAAAATAGACTTTTCCTAAAGAAAGTCTAAAAAAGTCTAATTTCTTCAAGTTTTTTTACAGGTCCATAGCTTCTACGATAGAAATCTTGAAGTCCATATTGATTTAATGCTTCAATATGTGCTTTTGTAGGATACCCTTTATGTTTAGCTAAACCATACTGTGGATACATTTCATCTAGTTTTTTCATCCAACGATCTCTGGTTACTTTTGCTAAAATACTTGCAGCCGCAATGGATAATGATTTTTGATCTCCCTTTACGATAGCTTGAAAAGGTTTATCAATATCAGGTAATGGCATCGCATCACTTAACACAAAATCACATTGTGCCTTATTTGCGATTTCCATCATCGCCTCTTGTGTGGCACGATAGATATTCTTTTTGTCGATTGTCTTTTCATCCACAACTAAAATTTGATAATACAAAGCATCTTGAATAATTGTTTTAAACAACGCTTCACGCTTTTTTTCACTCAACTTCTTAGAATCATCAATCAACTCATTATGATATCCCTTAGGAAAAATTACACCAGCAACCATCAATGGACCGGCAATAGGTCCTCGTCCTGCTTCATCCATTCCTAAAACACTTTGATTTTGATCCCAATAATCATGTTCTAAAGGTCTATCAAGCATGTGGTTTCTCCCAAGTAATCAAGCCACATTTATTTTCTCGAATATCTTTGACAAAACTTAACATCAAACGATTCTCATCGATTTCACCCTTTAATAAATAACCACGTTTTATGGCAATATTCTGTAATGTTTCATAAGGTGTATTCGCAATTTCTACATGATATACACTATCAAAGATTTCTGGTTTTTCGCTCATTAAATATTCACAAGCAAATAAAGCTAAATCATCCATATTTACAACTTGATCTTTTATAGAACCTAATAAGGCTAATTTCAAGCCTACTTGTTGATCCTCAAATTTAGGCCACAAAACTCCTGGTGTATCTAGTAATTCTAGAGTTTGTCCTACTTTGATCCATTGAAGACTTTTTGTCACGCCTGGACGATCTCCTGTTTGAGCTGCCTTTCTTTTCGCAAACGTATTGATAAATGTGCTTTTGCCAACATTTGGTATTCCACATACCATGGCTCGTAATGCTCTAGGTTTCATTCCTCTACGCTTTTGTTTTTCAATTAAATTTATACATAATTCATTTGATGCCTTAATCAATTGTTTTGAGAAATTTTCATGAATAAAATCCAACGCTAACACTTTTTGATTCTCTGTTTCTAAGGCATTTACCCATTGTTTCGTAAGTTCTTTATCTGCCTTATCTTTCTTCGATAAAAGAATCAATCTTGGCTTATTTTGAATCAATTGATCCAACATTGGATTCTTGCTGGCATCTGGCATTCTTGCATCACGAATCTCAATCACAAAATCTACCTTTTTTAAATTTTCTTCCATTTGCCTTTTGGCTTTGGTCATATGACCTGGAAACCATTGTACATTTGCCACTAATCTTTCACTCCTATATCTGAAATTGGTAATAAGACTAACATTTTCTTTGCGAATAATTGTGATTTTTTAACAGGACCTACATATCTAGAATCTTTAGAATAGGGTCTATTATCTCCCATCACATAGTATTCATCATCCCCTAGTTTCACTTCTTCAAAATCTTGAACATCCGTATTATCTGCATTTGGTACCTTGTTGAAGTAGCCGAATTGATCTACACATGACTGGCGATAATCTGGATCAATATATTGCGTCTCATCCAATACTTTTCCATTAATAAATACGATATCATTTACGCAACTTATAGTATCTCCTGGCATACCAATAACACGTTTTACCCAATGTGTTTTTTGTCCTTTTTCTTCCATAGTTACGACAACGATATCACCTCGTTTGACACCATTTAAGAGTACACCTCCAACATTGGTAAAGCCAAATTCTCCATCTTTTAATGTTGGATACATACTTCTTCCATCAACACGTACTGGGTGTGCTACAAAGTTCACAAATAATAAAATGACGATAGCACTTACTACAAAAACTTTTATAAACCCTAGTATATCTTCGAGTAATGTACGTTCATCATCCTCGTTATATCTTAACTCACTTTTTTTAGCTTTCTGCATACTTTTCTATCCCCCTAATTGTATAAGTCTATTATAAATCTATTTAGAAAAAAAAGCCTGAAAATCAGACTTTTTTAAACAATTAACGAACTTCTTTAAGACGAGCAGCTTTACCTGAACGGTTACGCAAGTAAGATAATTTGTTACGACGTACTTTACCGTGACGAACTACTTCAATGTGGTCAATGATTGGTGAGTGTAAAGGGAATTTACGTTCAACACCAATTTGGTTAGAAATCTTACGAACAGTAAATGTTTCAGAGATTCCTCCACCTGCACGTTCAATTACAACACCTTCGAATACCTGGATACGGCTCTTGTCACCTTCTTTGATTTTAACGTGAACACGAACAGTACTACCAGAACGGAATGCTGGAATGTCAGTTTTTAATTGTGATTTTGTTACTTCATTAACTAATGCTAAGTTCATTTTCTTTTCTCCTTTTCTTCTAATATTTGGTTATCAGTTCATTCACACAATGTGCCAGCGGAACTACCTATGCGTAAACGCCTATTTATATTATCATGTCAACCCATTTTACGCAAGATTAATTTTTGTTTTTTAACACGGTATCAACTACTTTTTGATCTTCTTTATCTAATTCTAAATTTTCTAATAAATCCGGACGATATAAGGCAGTTCGTTTCAAAGATTCTTCATGGCGATATTTTTTAATATTCGCATGATGACCACTCAATAATACATCAGGAACTCTTTTTCCATTATATACTTCAGGACGAGTATATTGAGGATATTCTAAAAGTCCATTTGAAAATGAATCATCATCACTTGAATCCTGTCTAATAACACCAGGTAAGATACGTAATATGCAATCACACATAACCATACAGGCACTTTCTCCACCAGTTAAGACAAAGTCACCTAAAGACATTTGAATATCCACATAATCACGAATTCTTTCATCAAAGCCTTCATAATGTCCACATATAAAAATTAAATGTTCCTTTAAGGATAATTCTTTTGCGATTTGTTGATTAAACGTTTTGCCTTGAGGTGTTAATAAGATGACTGTACTATTTTCTGTACGAATCGATTCTAATGCATCTAATATTGGTTGGCACATCAAAACCATTCCGGCTCCACCACCATAAGGCGTGTCATCTACATGACCATGTTTTTCTTTTGTAAATTTTCGAAAATCAATCGTTTCAAATTCAAACAAATCTTTTTCTTTGGCACGCTTAAGAATACTTGTCGTCATTAATGGTTCAAAATATTCTGGGAATAATGTTAATACTGATATTTTCATCGTAAGCCATCCATTTCACGAATTATGATTTCATGCGTATCTTTATTTACATCTACAATAAATGCTGGTACAAAAGGTAATAAAAAACTTGTATTTTTTGATTTTACACGAAGTACTAAATTGGCACCTGTTTCTAATATATCTACAACTTCACCAAGATTTTCTTTTTTCTCATTATATACAGTACAATTCATCAATTCATGATAATAATATTGACCTTCTTCAAGTTCTGGTAAATCTTCTTGAGCAATGAATAGATTTTTTGTCTTTAATTGTTCTGCTTTTTCAATGGAATCAATTCCTTCAAAATAACAATATCCAAAACCTTTTTGTTCGCGATAGCGCACTACAGTTAAAGTACGACCATCTTCTAAATGTAAGACTCTTCCTTTTTCAAAACGATGTTGGGGATCATCTGTCACAAGATATAATTTACATTCACCCTTAAGTCCATGCGTATTGATGATTTGAGCTACTTTTATCATATATCCTCCTAAAAAAATCAGGATGTGAAATCACATCCTAATACGCTTCAAATTTTACTGAAATTCTTTTGTGTACATCGCGTGCCGCAATAGACATCATCTGACGAATACTGCTAGCCATAATTCCTTTGCGACCAATTAAACGGGCAACATCTTCACTATTGGCATATACATACAATAAAATTTCATTTTCATTTGTAGTTGCCATTGTTTTTACAGATAATGCTTTTTGATCATCTACAAGTGGTAAACAAATGTCTAATAATGTTTTTTCTAAATCGATCATTATTTTGAACTTTTAGCTTCGTGCATTTCTTTTAAAACACCTTCGTGTGATAAAATTGAACGAACTGTATCAGTTGGCTGTGCACCATTGCTTAACCATTTCTTTGTTAATTCTTTGTCTAAAGTAACTTTGTTTTCAGTTTTACTTGGGTTGTATGTACCAATTTGTTCGATGAAACGACCATCACGAGGACTACGTGAATCAGCTGCTACTATACGGTAGAAAGGAGCACCCTTTTTACCCATTCTTTTTAAACGTAATTTAACCATATTTAAATTCCTACCTTTTCTAATTTATTAAAGCTCATAAAGAATAACATGAATAATATAAGGTGTCAAGTATTTTTACTTTACACCTTATATTTTTTATTTTTTCTTCTTTTTCTTTTTAGCCTTCTGTTTCTTACTACCAGTATGCTTTGACATACCTGGCATTCCACCGCCACGTTGCATATTCTGCAATCCAGCCATATCTGGAAGTTTTACCTTACCACTCATCATCTTAGTCATCATCTGCATTTGTTCTAATTGATTAATCAAACGATTGACATCCATGACTTTCACACCTGCACCCTTGGCAATACGATTTTTTCTTGATGCTTTTAAACAGGATGGATTTTCACGTTCATACTCCGTCATAGATAAAATAATGGCTTCACTCTTTTTCATTTGTGAATTCATTTTTTCATCATCTAAATTTTTAGCTACCTTATTAATACCTGGAATCATATTCATCATTTTCTGCATAGATCCCATTTTAGAAACTTGGCCTAACTGTGCTAATAAATCATTGAATGTAAAAACACCTTGTTTCATTCGTTCAGCTGTTTTTTTCTGAACTTCAATATCCAATTTATCTTGAGCTTGTTCAACTAAAGTGACAATGTCTCCCATTCCCAAAATACGATCAGCCATACGATCTGGGTGGAACTCTTCTAAATCATCCACCTTTTCACCATTGGATACAAACAATACTGGTACATTTGTGATAGATCGAACTGACAACAATCCACCACCACGTGCATCGCCATCCATTTTTGTAACAATCAAACCAGTTACTGATAATTGCTCATTAAATTCTTTCGCAACTGTAACAATGTCTTGACCTGTCATTGCATCTACAGTCAATAGAATTTCATCTGGAACAACTAGCTCTTTCATTTGTTGCAGCTCATGCATCAATGCTTCATCAATATGTAAACGACCAGCCGTATCAAAGATTACCAAATCTTTTTGACGATCTTTTGCATATGTCAATGCTTGTTTAGCCGTTTCAACAGCTGATGTTTCTGGCCCACATGTAAATACTTCTACATCAATACTCTTTCCAAGAGTTTGTAACTGTTCGATTGCGGCTGGACGAACAACATCACACGCAACCAATAAAACACGACGAGCTAATTTATTTTTACAGTAATTGGCAATTTTTGCACTTGCAGTCGTTTTACCAGTACCCTGTAGACCAACCATCATAACCGTTGTCATACCTTGCTTCTTAAAGTGAATACGAGCATCTTCTTCACCTAATAATACTTGTAATTCATCATGAACAATTTTGACAACCATTTGACCAGGATTTAATGAATCCAAGACCTCTTGTCCAAGTGCTTTTTCTTTTACATTTTCAACAAAGCTCTTAACTACATCGTAATTAACGTCAGCTTCCAATAATGACATGCGCACTTCTTTTAACATGTCATTCATATTTTTTTCAGTCAGTTTCCCTTGTCCTGAAATATTTTTAAATGCTTTATTTAAGCGTTCACTTAATGATTCAAATGCCATAAATAATAATCTCCCTAAACTCTTTAAGTTTACCTAATTTTCATTTAAATTACAATGGAATGCCAGACGACTTTGTCCATTTTTTAAATAAATAGTACCAACATGTTTAAAACCATGTTTAATCATAAAATTTTGCATCGGTTTATTATCCGTATGCGTATCCATACGAATATTATCAATTTTTGAAAAACAATATTCTAAAATGATATTGGCCATATGTTTTTTTAATCCACGAGTCGCAATTCGATGAATCACACCATATGGCTCATCATTTAACCATTGACCATCATAGATTTTGTTGTAACAAGGATCAATTCCACAGTAAAATACAAAACTAGCCTGAATACCATCCTCATCTTCTAAAACATACATTTCACCTTTTGCGATATCTTCAGACAATATGTCTTTTGATGGATATCCATTTGTCCATTGATTTACATTTCCACAAGAAGCCATAAATTTTCTTGCTCTATCGTATATTTCTAATAATATAGGCATATCTTCTAATGTTGCCTTACGAATTAATTCTCTTGCCATTTTAAAGACCACCCAAACTTAATACACGCGATGAATCGCCATACACGATATCCTATTTTATAAAATATATTAATTTTTGACCAATCAATTACAGCTGGTACATAAACAGGTTGATCTTTTCTCGAATAGAAAAAAATCAAAGTGTATAAAATTACCATATCACTATTATAGAAGTTAATATCGTAATAAAAGTTTTCTTCAGGAAACCATTGATGCAAACAAAGCTCTTGATACTCATAGGCTGCACGCATTTCATAAGCCTGCACAATATCCATATGATCGGTTAAAGATCCTGGACGTTTCACATAATGATAGTAACAATTTGGCATGATAGATATGCGATTCGCATTATAGATTGCCTTAAACACTGTATAAGTATCTTCAAAACCTTTTTTTTCATCAGGAAATAGAACGTTTTTAAAACAAGAAGCCGCATATAATTTTCCCCAAGGATAATTATTAATCCCCTTATTTTGAGACAATGCTCTTAGTGCAGATAAAGAATCCATAGTTTGTTTTCGCATAGGACTTACAGGTATGGATAAACCTTTATATTCAATACAATATCCGCAAGTTACGATGTCACTATTTGTTTGTATAGCCCGATCAACCATTTTTTCTATCATTTTAGGATCTAAATAATCATCACTATCCACAAATAAATAGTAGTCACCCGTAGCCTTTTCTAATGCCCGATTTCGAGTAGTGGAAATACCTGCATTTTCATAGCTATATACATGAATGAAATCATACTTACTTGCATATAAATTTGCAATTTCTAAAGATGAATCGGTTGTTCCATCGTTTATAATAATAATTTCAATATTTTTGTATGTCTGTAAAAGAATAGATTCCAGACATTTCGATAAATATTTTTCCACATTATATACTGGAATCAATATACTGACTTTATACATGAACGGCCTCCTTGAATGCCACAATACAATATCCCTTAGATAAAAAAATATCAAATTTACATATAATAATCAATAAAAATCAAAAAAAAAGGACCCGGCAGCTAGCTATCTTCGCAGGGGCAAGCCCAACTATTGTCGCCGTGAAAGTGCTTAACTTCTGAGTTCGGGATGAGTTCAGGTGTGTCCACTTTGCTATCGCCACCGGATCTTGAGTTCTCTTTCGATCCCTCAAAACCGAACAACTTTTCTGAAGAAATTCCATATTCCTGATTAAGTCCTCGACCGATTAGTACCAGTCAACTCCGTACATCACTGCACTTCCATCCCTGGCCTATCTACCTTATCGTCTTTAAGGGGTCTTACTTCTTGCGAATGGGAGATCTCATCTTGGAGTAGGCTTCGTGCTTAGATGCTTTCAGCGCTTATCCTTTCCCTACTTAGCTACCCGGCTATGCCCCTGGCGGAACAACCGGTGCACCAGCGGTAGGTCCATCCCGGTCCTCTCGTACTGAGGACAGCTCTCCGCAGATCTCCTTCGCCCACAACAGATAGGGACCGAACTGTCTCACGACGTTCTGAACCCAGCTCGCGTACCGCTTTAATGGGCGGACAGCCCAACCCTTGGAACCGAATCCAGCTCCAGGATGCGATGAGCCGACATCGAGGTGCCAAACCTCGCCGTCGATGTGAACTCTTGGGCGAGATCAGCCTGTTATCCCCAGGGTAGCTTTTATCCGTTGAGCGACGGCCCTTCCATTCGGCACCGCCGGATCACTATTCCCGACTTTCGTCCCTGTTCGACTTGTAAGTCTCACAGTCAAGCACGCTTCTGCAATTGCACTCGTCGATTGGTTTCCATCCAATCTGAGCGTACCTTTGGGCGCCTCCGTTACTCTTTGGGAGGCGACCGCCCCAGTCAAACTGCCCACCTGACACTCTCCCCGTACCTGTTCTCGATACCAGGTTAGAACCCCGGTCACACAAGAGTGGTATCCCAACGCCGACTCCTCGTACACTGGCGTGCACGTCTCTTTGTCTCCCACCTATCCTGTACATGTATGACCAGAATTCAATATCAGGCTGCAGTAAAGCTCCATGGGGTCTTTCCGTCTAGTTGCGGGTAACCTGCATTTTCACAGGTACTAAGATTTCACCGAGTCTGCTGCCGAGACAGCGCCCAAATCGTTACACCTTTCGTGCGGGTCAGAACTTACCTGACAAGGAATTTCGCTACCTTAGGACCGTTATAGTTACGGCCGCCGTTCACTGGGGCTTCGGATCACTGCTTCAGATCGCTCTTAACAGATCCTCTTAACCTTCCAGCACCGGGCAGGTGTCACCCCCTATACTTCGTCTTGCGACTTCGCAGAGAGCTGTGTTTTAGTTAAACAGTCGCTTGGGCCTCTTCACTGCGGCTTAATTGCTTAAGCACTCCTTCTCGCTAACTTACGGAGTCATTTTGCCGAGTTCCTTGGCAACAGTTCTCTCGCTCACCTCGGGATTCTCTCCCTGCCCACCTGTGTCGGTTTTGGTACGGGCCGCATATGCATTGCCAGAAGCTTTTCCTGGAAGCCGTCATCATGTGCTTCGCTACTTTCCGTAGATTTCGCTTACCTGTCACGCTCTAGCCTTTCAGTTACCGGATTTGCCTGGTAACCAGCCGCTTCGCTTCGCCCTCAATCCATTAAGAGGGTCACACTATCCGTCTCCGTCACTCCTTCGCTCCATATACGGGTGCAGGAATCTTTCGCCTGCTTTCCATCCACTACGCCTTTCGGCCTCGCGTTAGGTCCCGACTTACCCAGGGCGGACGAACCTTCCCCTGGAATCCTTGGGCTTTCGGTGTGTAGGATTCTCACCTACATCTCGCTACTCACACCGGCATTCTCACTTCTATACAATCCACCGCTCCTCACGATACGGCTTCCACTCGTATACAACGCTCCCCTACCACTATAGTTTCCTACAATCCGCAGTTTCGGTATCAGGCTTAGCCCCGGTACATTTTCGGCGCAGGGTCACTCGACTAGTGAGCTGTTACGCACTCTTTAAAGGATGGCTGCTTCTGAGCCAACCTCCTAGTTGTCTGGGCATCCCCACATCCTTTTCCACTTAGCCTGTATTTTGGGACCTTAACTGGCGGTCTGGGCTGTTTCCCTCTTGACCATGGACCTTATCACTCACAGTCTGACTGCCGGACATCCTTAATGACATTCGCAGTTTGATTGTATTCAGTACCCCGGGATGGGGCCATCACACATTCAGTGCTCTACCTTCACTAAGGTTCTTTCCAACGCTAGCCCTAAAGCTATTTCGGGGAGAACCAGCTATCTCCGGGTTCGATTGGAATTTCTCCCCTAGCCACAAGTCATCCGCTAACTTTTCAACGGTAGTCGGTTCGGTCCTCCATTGAGTTTCACCTCAACTTCAACCTGCTCATGGCTAGATCACCCGGTTTCGGGTCTGCAACATCCTACTTTCGCCCTGTTAAGACTCGCTTTCGCTTCGGCTCCGGTCTTTCCTCCTTAACCTCGCAGTCTGTCGCAACTCGCCGGTTCATTCTACAAAAGGCACGCCATCACCCCTTAACGGGCTCTGACTTCTTGTAGGCATACGGTTTCAGGTTCTCTTTCACTCCGCTCCCGCGGTTCTTTTCACCTTTCCCTCACGGTACTGGTTCACTATCGCTCACTCGTTTATATTTAGCCTTGGCGGATGGTCCCGCCTGCTTCCGACAAGATTCCTCGTGTCTCGCCGTACTCAGGATCCCATTAGGCTTCAATCAGATTTCAAATACAGGGCTTGCACCTTCTTCGGCCGGGCTTTCGATCCCGTTCTTCTATCCTCTCTCTTGCCATATCATGGTCCTTCAACCCCGGTCCTTGGACCGGTTTGGGCTTCTCCCCTTTCGCTCGCCGCTACTCAGGGAATCACTGTTGTTTTCTTTTCCTCCGGCTACTTAGATGTTTCAGTTCGCCGGGTACCTCTCTTGCAGGCCATGTATTCACCTGCAGATGACAGCTCATGTCTGCTGCCGGGTTCCCCCATTCGGACACCTCCGCTTCTTCGCTTCCTTACAGCTTCACGGAGCTTTTCGCAGTTTGGCGCGTCCTTCTTCAGTTTCGAGTGGCCAGGCATTCGCCGTACGCCCTTCCTTACTTAATCAGTGGTTCTCGTGTGTTTCGAGATGTTCTTTTTCAAGAACTGTTTTTTTACTGTTTTCTCAGTTTATCTTACAACTTACGTTTTAGACCTTTTCTGTTATGTCTTTTCTTCTTAGTTGCTCAGTTTTCAAAGATCGATTCACTCTGAGAAGTCCTTGACCTCTCAAAACTAAACAGGTATACTCCCTATCTCCAATTTCCACGTTTCTTCTTTCTCCTTAGAAAGGAGGTGATCCATCCCCACGTTCCCGTAGGGATACCTTGTTACGACTTAACCCCAGTCATCGGTCCTGCCTTCGACGGCTCACTCCTCGAAAGGTTATGCCACCGGCTTCGGGCATTACCAACTCCCATGGTTTGACGGGCGGTGTGTACAAGGCCCGAGAACGTATTCACCGCGACATGCTGATTCGCGATTACTAGCGATTCCAGCTTCATGAAGTCGGGTTGCAGACTTCAATCCGAACTGAGACGTCCTTTATGAGATTCGCTTGCCTTCACAGGCTTGCCGCTCTTTGTAGACGCCATTGTAGTACGTGTGTAGCCCAGGCCATAAGGGGCATGATGATTTGACGTCATCCCCACCTTCCTCCGGTTTATCACCGGCAGTCTGATATGAGTCCTCAACTCAATGTTAGTAACATATCACAAGGGTTGCGCTCGTTGCGGGACTTAACCCAACATCTCACGACACGAGCTGACGACAACCATGCACCACCTGTCT
>OOCB01000262.1_pt1 | contig 88094 bp, 82 predicted proteins | sample 1671351 | NCBI WGS metagenome assembly OOCB01 (sample SAMN06348148, study PRJEB24527) | human gut metagenome | biome: human gut; feature: ankylosing spondylitis patient; material: feces | host: Homo sapiens | place: China | collected 2015-10 | reverse complement strand
GTGTAGGTTTGGTGCCACTGAGCCGCTTCAAATGTGCCTAGAACATAAAACTCGCCACTTTGCACCTAAATGCTAATGTTGTATAAAAGAGTGCTGATATAATATAATCAAACAAAACGTTTTGAAAAAAATGAGAAATGATTGTGAAAAATTCATAATCATAGTTGCAGCACAATTTTTAAATGATAAAAATGTGACAAATAACAAAATGAAAATCAAACGAAACAGAAATTTTTTGTCTTGAAGATTGAAAAATAAGCCCGATTTTTATTGCAAATAGTGGTATTGGGCTTCCATTATGTTTTGTCATGAAAGGGAGGAATAAACATGAAAAAAAACATGAAGAAGATGGTTAGTGCCATCACAATGACAGCGATGGCAGCATCAATGTTCGCTATGCCTGCAGCAGCAGAAGAGAAGACAGGCAGCATCACTTATCCGCTTGAGACAGATATTGAGAGTGTTTCCTGGTATGCACAGGAGAGTATTTTGCCTCATGAGAAGTTTAAGGATGCATCCGAGTCTCCGTTCCATACTGGTCTGGCTAAGCACCTTGGTGTAAATATTGACTGGAGTTTCCCGACTACCGGTTCTGATGCAAATACATTCACAAACACATTGATGGCGGATCCATCTAGTCTTCCAAATATCATGCAGTCTTATGTTATGGAGAATGCAGCACAGTATATTGATGATGGAATCATTTGGGATCTGACTGATTATATTGAGGAGTACGCACCAGATTATTATGCATTCCTTCAGACAAACCCAGCATATGACAAGGCTATGAAGGATGATCAGGGTCGTTACTATACATTTGGATTCTTCCGTGAGGATGGCGGTTGGAATGATACTTACGAAGGTCCGGTTGTTCGTAAAGATTGGCTGGAAGAGTGTGGACTTGAAATTCCGAAGACTATTTCTGAGTTTGAGAACGTAATTCGCGTATTCAATGAGAAGTATGGTGCAAAGTTTGATACCTCCTGCAGCGTGCGTTTCAACGATATGGGAATCTCTGGTGCGTTTGGCGCTTACGCAGGTGTTAATGTAAATACAAACTATGGCTATTATGTAAAGGATGGCAAGGTAGGTTTAGGAGCTGCTGAGGACGAGTGGCGTGATTATGTAAGTTGGTTAAACAAGCTTTGGGAAGATGGTCTGATTGATCAGGATATGCTGACTGAGGATGACACTACCATTAAGGATAAGGTTCACAATGGCAAGTGTGGTATCAGCTACACCTCTATGGGACAGTTAAATAACTGGAATAAGGAAGAGGAAGCAGCTGGAAATGAAGGTACATGGATTGGTATTCCATACCCGACAGCAGATGACGGTTCTATCTCTAGTGTATTTGGAGGACCTGGAATTGGTAAGCATACTACCGTTATCACAACAACAGCAGACGAAGATACCATGAAGCTTTGCTTACAGATGCTTAATTATGCATATACAGAAGAGGGTATGCTTTACTGGAACTATGGTGATGAGGGTGTATCATGGGAGTATGATGAGGACGGTGTTCCGCAGTTCACAAGCCTTGTAAAGGATGATCAGGATACTGACCCTATGACTAAGTACAATGGCGCAACATGGGGAAGCTGCTGTATTCAGGCTACTAACCTTCTGTACCAGAAGAACAGCCAGACTGCAATCGAGGCAAATGATGCTTGGTATTACATCTATGATGATGAAGAGAAGAACAGAGAAGTTACCAGTGGTTGGAGATTCCCGGTTGGTGTAAGCTTTACAACAGAGGAGTCTGATACACTTGATGAGATCGGTCAGAATATTCCTACTTTCGTTTCTGAGAGCTTTGCTTCGTTCTTGACAGGTGCTAAGGATATTGATGATGACGCTGTATGGGAGCAGTATAAGAACGATCTTGAAACCTACAACCTGAGCGAAATCCTTGAGGTTCGTCAGGCTGCATATGACAGATATCTGGCTCGTTAATTGACAGTTTATAATCAGTTATTGATTGGATATGTTGAGAAACAAAATAAGATTCTGAAATAAGTAATGTGCCTTTTCCGGCAGTGGAAAAAGTAGTTTCCACTGCCGGAATTGTTTCAGGCATGTCTGATTTATTCAAAAAAGGAGGCTCTTATGAAAGCAAACGCAGTAGCTAAGGGATGCAAAGAACCCTTATCGAAACGGCTGAAAAGAGATTGGCATAAAAATAAATGGAAATATGTTATGATTATTCCTGTTTTGATTTATCTTTTCCTTTTCTGCTATAAACCGATGTATGGACTTGTAATTGCATTTAAGGATTACAAGATTACGCGTGGAATTGATGGATCAAGCTGGTCTAATCCGTGGTATAAATGGTTTTTGAATTTCTTCACGGATCCTTACTTTGGACGACTTTTGAAAAATACCTTTATGATTAGTGGACTGACCATTTTATTTGGCTTCCCGGCACCAATTATACTGGCGCTTATGATCAATGAGGTAAAGAACAGTGCGTTTAAGAGAACCGTACAGACAATCACCTACATGCCATACTTTATTTCTATGGTTGTTATGTGTGGTCTTTTGAAAACCTTCTGTATGCAGGATGGTCTGTTTTCACAGATCGCTGGTATATTCGGAGGAAAAGGTCAAAACTTTTTAGCAAATCCTGATTATTTTAGAACCATATATGTTCTTTCGGATATTTGGTCTGGAATCGGCTGGAACTCCATTATTTATCTGGCAGCTCTTTCCAGTATCGACCAGGAACAGTACGAGGCAGCACGTGTGGATGGTGCAAACCGCTTCAAGCAGATGATCCATATTACACTGCCAGGTCTGGTTCCTACAATCATGGTTCTGTTTATCCTTCGTATGGGTAATATCTTAAACGTAGGTTACGAGAAGATATTGCTTCTGTACAATTCAGCAACTTATATTACGGCTGATGTTATTTCTACTTATACATACCGTCTGTCCTTTGGCGGAAGTGGAAACCCAATGTATTCAAAGTCAACCGCGATTGGATTATTTAACACCATTATCAATGTTTTCTTCCTGATGCTTACTAATATGATCAGTAAGAAGGCAACAGATGCAGGTTTATTCTAATAAAGGGAGGGAGTTTGATATGCAAACAAAAGTAAAAAAACAAAAAATGAAATCCTCCTTAGGAGATAAAATATTTGTTATTATTAACACTGTAATTCTTCTCTGCATGTGTTTTGTGACATTGTATCCGATCTGGTATGTACTTTGTGCATCCATGACATCGAATACTTATCTGGTATCTCATCCAGGTATTATGCTGTGGCCGCACGAAGTAACGTTTGGTGCCTATAAGATGGCGTTTTCCCATCCGCTGCTTCTGTCTGGATATAAAAACACGCTGATTGTTTTAGCAGTTTCTTTGCCAATCAATATTTTGCTGACACTGTTCGCAGGATATTTTATGGCATCTAAGGATGTTATGTTTAAGCCTCTTATCCAGGGACTGATCATGTTTACGATGTTCTTCTCAGGCGGTATGATTCCTGCCTACTTGAATGTTCGAAGCCTTGGTCTTTACAATTCTCTGTGGGCGCTGATTCTTCCTGGCGCACTGAGCGTATATAATTCCATCATCTGTAAGACTGCAATCGAATCTGTTCCGGAGTCCCTTAAGGAATCCGCATACATCGATGGTGCAAATGATGTAATTATCCTGTTTAAGATTATCGTTCCGTTAATTAAGGCAACATTGGCAGTTCTTTTGCTGTACTATGGTGTTGCTCACTGGAATGCATGGTTTAACGCATCTATTTACCTGAAGGATAATGAGAAGCTTCCGATCCAGAACATTATGCGTGCAATTTTGATTGCAAACTCTAATGTTTTGAACTCTGCAGCTGCAGAAAACGATCAGGTAAATCAGTTCGCAGAGGCTATCAAATATTCTACAATTATTCTGACAACGTTACCAGTACTTTGTATCTATCCGTTCATTCAGAAGTACTTTGTAAAGGGTGTTATGATTGGTGCTGTAAAGGGCTGATATAGTTACAAGGATTTCTTAAAAAAATTGCCTTTTTCTTCGAAAATTAGTATAATGACCATATTAGAATGGCATGAACGAATAATCGAAGAAAGGGGCTTTTTTTATGAACAGATTTGAAAATGAAAAGCGGTGTCAGACATATGAGGTCACTGATTTTCAGCATAATTTTGAGATTGATCGTCCTGTCACTGTTGCGCAGCAGTGGGGACTGCATATTCATTCTACTCATTATGAAGTAATTGTATTTATTCGCGGAAATGTGGATTTTTGGATTGAAGGAAGACGAAAAAAAATGAAATATGGCGATATCGTGATTGTGAATCCACGTGAGATTCACCGCACATTTCAGCTGGATGATTCTGAGTATGAGCGTATTTTAATTCATGTCTCGGATAGCATGCTAAAGGACTTATCGACAGCACAGACAAACTTGTTAAATGTGTTTCATAAAAACAAGGCACATTTTCTGCATTTTTCAGAAGAGGAGATGGACAGGTTTACGCATGATCATATGCAGATGAGAAACTTGTGGAAGAAAAAGGAATATGGGGCAGATCTTTTATGTTCTGCATGGTTTCAGATTTTACTGATTCAGATTTCACAGCAAATGCGTTTGGCAGAAGGTTCTGGTGCATGGGAGAGCGTGGCAGGCTTTGTTGGTGAGGCGCTTGATTATGTTAATACACACATGACAGAGGATATATCGGTTCAGGATATTGCAGATGCATTAAATGTCAGTCAGTCATATTTAAGTCATGCCTTTAAGAAGAGTACTGGATATGGGCTGTGGAATTATGTTATATCAAAAAGACTTGTTTATGCGCAAAAACTTCTCGTGGAAGGTATTTCGGTAACAGAGGCATGTTATGAGAGTGGATTTAGAGATTATGCCCATTTTATTAAGAGTTTTACAAAAACTTTTGGATGTTCTCCAAAGCAATATGGAAAAGAAGAATCCTCTTCATATATGGTGAAATTGAATCTGTGAGAATTTGATATAAGTAATTATCACTTAAAAAATGACATGTATATGTGTTCAAATTTGTGCAAGTGTTCATGTTAAAAAGCAGAAAAACACATATTTTGTACTTGAAATGCAAAGTTTTATTATAAAGAGCTGATATAATAGAATCAGACAAAACGTTTTGGGGAATATGGGTTTGAGTTGTGAAAAGTACACAACTAGATTCATAGAAAAAAGGATGACTAAAAAAATAACCACAACAAATCGTCTGAAATAGCACAAAAAAAGAGGGGTTTTCAGACAGAAAGATGGAGGATTTCTATGAAAAAGATGGTAGGAAGAAGAGTATTAGGTTTTGCTATGGCATCTGTTATGGCAATGGGCATGGGAACCGCTGCAATGGCAGAGGAGACCACTTATCCAATGGACACAGATGCAACATTCGTGTACTGGGGTGAGCTTAATGGAAGTGTATCCGCAAACTTCAACAGTCTGGCAGATACTGAAATCGGAAAAGACTGGCAGGAGAAGACTGGAGTTACAATCGAATTCCAGCATCCGACAGCAGGACAGGCAACTGAGCAGTTTAACCTGATTGTTGCAGACGGTGATTATCCGGATCTGTGGCATAGAGACTGGTCAAACAGCAGTACTTATCCGGGTGGACCAGAGAAGGCTATCGCTGATGGTGTTATCCTCGATCTGACTGATCTGATTAACGATTACTGCCCGAACTTAAAGGCATTTTTGGAAGCAAACCCTGATATTGACCGTCAGGTAAAGACTGACTCTGGTAAGTATTATGTATTCCCGAGTATCAAGGAAATTGATGAGGGATGTACATGTATGGGACCGATGATCAGAAGGGATCTTCTCGAGGAGTTAGATCTTGAGGTACCAGAGACAATCGATGAGTGGCACGATGTACTGACTGCGTTAAAGGAGAATGGTGTAGACGTTCCGCTTTCTTGGAACTTTGGTGACAAGGGAAAGACTTTTGGTTACGCATATGGAACACCAGAAGGATTTGTAGTAGATGATGGTGTATGTGTATACGGACCATCTAAGGCAGAATATAAGGATTATTTAACTACCATGCATCAGTGGTATGAGGAAGGATTACTTGATCCGGATATGTTCTCCGGCGGTGAGGATCAGACTAATACAAAGCTTGCATCTGGTAAGATTGCAGCAACTATGGCATGGGCTGGCGGTACCTTACAGACTGTAAATACCTTAGCACAGGCAGAGAACCCAGACTTCAATCTGACAGCAGCAAAGTGGCCGGTTCTGAATAAGGGTGATGAGCCGCAGTACGGCTTCCGCAATACTCAGTTCTACGATGGAGGTATTGCAATCGGTGGAACATGTAAGGACCCTGTAACTGCAGCAAAGCTTCTTGACTATGGCTACAGTAAAGAAGGTTATATGATGTTTAACTTCGGTGAAGAGGGCGTAAGCTACACAATGGAAGATGGCAAGCCAGTTTACACTGATGAGATCTTAAATAATCCAGAAGGATGGCCGATCAGCCAGGCAATCGCTAAGTATGCAATGGCATGCTACAATGGACCGTTTGTACAGTCTGGTGATTATCAGATGCAGTACTTCCAGGATCCGGAAGCAATCAACGCTATGTATACATGGAACGACTGTAATTCCAAGGAAACCACACGTCCGACTGTTTCTCCGACAGAGGATGAGAGCTATGAGTATGCAACTATCATCAATGAGATGAATACCTATGTAGAAGAGATGACAACAAAGTTCATCATGGGTACCGAGGATATTGAGACTGGTTTTGATGCTTATCTTAAGACCCTGGATCAGTTTGGTCTTGAACGTGCAACCGAGATCATGAACGATGCACTTGCTCGTTATAACGCAAGATAACTATCGTTGCAGGACTTAAGGCAAATGGGAAGAGGGCAGACTTCTTCCCGTTTGTTTTTAAAAAGAAAAATGAGGGACATAACTATGAAAGAAAATATTCACGGGTCTTTTGGGGTAAGAGTGAAAAAGGACTGGAAAAGAAACCGTTCACTTTACATTATGTTTATTCCAGTTGTTTTGTTTTATGTGCTGTTCATGTATAAGCCAATGTATGGCGTAATCATTTCATTTATGGATTACGCACCAGCAAAAGGAATTTGGGGAAGTAAATGGGTTGGCTTTAAACATTTTGAGCGATTCTTCACAGGCCCGTATTTTGGCCGTCTGTTAAGAAATACATTGCTCCTTAGCTTATACAGTATTCTGTTTTGTTTCACAACACCGATTATTCTTGCACTTCTTTTAAATGAAGTACATTGTAAAAAATATAAATCTGTTGCGCAGACACTTAGTTATCTGCCGCACTTTGTTTCTATGGTTGTTACTGCAGGAATCATTAAAGAGTTCTGTATGTCTGACGGACTTTTGAATGATATCATTGTATTGTTTGGTGGATCACGTTCTGCACTTCTTCAAAGACCGGAGCTATATCGAACGATTTATATAGTTTCTGATATCTGGCAGGAGGTCGGCTGGGGTTCCATTATTTACTTAGCTGCACTTGCTGGAATTGACCAGCAGTTGTATGAAGCTGCAGAAATTGATGGTGCAGGAAAGTGGCAGCAGACGCTTAATGTAACAATACCTGGAATTACGCCGACAATCATCACCATGTTTATTTTGAGAGTCGGAAATTTGATGAGCATGGGTTATGAAAAGACAATCTTGCTCTACAGTAGTGCAACATATGAGACTGCCGATATTATTTCGTCCTATATCTACAGAGTTGGTCTGCAGGAGCAGAGTTGGAGTTATTCAACGGCAATTGGTTTGCTTAACTCAGTAATTAACTGTATCCTTTTGGTTGTGACAAATAAGATAAGCAAACGAGTTGCAGCAACCAGTCTGTGGTAAGAAAGGAGAATGCGAAATGGCAAGCAGGAAAAAAATTAGACAATCGGCTTCAGTTTATGTATTTCAGGTATTTAACTATTGCTTTCTGACTGCACTGGTTTTGATGTGTCTGTACCCAATGTGGTACTGCTTAATGGCATCTTTCAGTGAGCCAAGCAAAATGATGGCACATATGGGACCGTTACTGACACCTTTGGGATTTTCAGTAGAGGCATATAAGAAGGTTTTCCTGAATCCTAATATTTTGTCCGGTTATAAGAATACATTAATTATCCTTGTAGTAGGTGTATCACTGAACCTGGTTATGACATCTTTAGCAGCATATGTATTGTCTAGAAAAAATGTAATGTGGAAAAAACCATTAATGATTTTTATCATGATTACCATGTTCTTTAGTGGTGGTTTGATCCCAACGTACTTAAATCTGAAGAGCTTACATTTAAATAATACCCTTTGGGGTCTGATTATTCCGTGGCTGATCAATACCTTTAACATGATTATCATGAGAACGGCATTTGAATCCATACCAGAGAGTTTGATTGAGGCAGCGCAGATTGATGGTGCAACTCATTGGAAGATTTTAAGAAGTATTGTTCTTCCTCTGTCAAAGGCAACAATAGCCGTTATGGTTTTGTATTACGGCGTAGAGAAGTGGAATGGTTGGTTCTGGGCATCTGCTATTATCCGTGATCGTTCCAAGCTTCCGCTGCAGGTTATCTTAAGAGAGATTCTTCTTTCTTCAACTCAGTCTATGCAGACTGGATCAGGCGGAAGTGATACAGAGGCAATTGGTATTACAATTCGTTACGCAACAACAATAGTTGCAACAGTTCCGATTCTTTGTGTATACCCGTTCGTTCAGAAGTACTTTACAAAGGGTGTTATGATCGGTGCTGTAAAGGAATAATAAAATATAATTTGCGAAAGGAGAAAACAAGATGTTGTATCCAATTGAAAACGAGATACGTCAGGTAAAAAGCCTTGATGGTATCTGGAGATTTAAAAAGGACAACCAAATGGAGCAGGGTTTTGAGGAGAAGTGGTATGAGAAGCCGTTAAAAGGTTTTTCTGACATGCCAGTTCCAGCAAGCTACAATGATATCACAACCGATAAAGAGCTCAGAGATCATGTTGGCTGGGTATGGTATGAGACTGATGCCGTGATTCCGCGCAGCTGGATGAAAGATCAGCGCATTGTAATTCGTTTTGGCAGTGTTACTCAGCATGCAGTTGTCTATTTAAACGGTGAGGAAATTGCACGTCATAAGGGCGGTTTCCTTCCATTTGAGGCAGATATCACCGATAAGGTGCATGAGGGAAAAAATCGTTTGACAGTAGCTGTCAGCAATCTTCTTGACTGGAGCTGCATTCCAAGCGGTGAGTACAAATTTGTTAAAAACTGGCTCTATCCAGAGGGACATTGGGAGCAGGAATATTTCTTCGATTTCTTTAACTATTCTGGTATCCATCGTCCTGTTCGTCTCTACACAACGCCTCTGTCATATGTATCAGACGTTACTGTAAAGACAACAATCGAGGGTGCTGACGGAATTGTATCATATGAAATCGAAACAGCTGGAGCTTCTAGTGAGCAGCCAGTACATGTTGTGATTCGCGACGAACAAGGGGAAGTAGTTGCGCACGGCGAGGGTCGAAAGGGAAAAATTATTATTAACAATGCTCATCTGTGGGAACCAGGTGCAGCATATCTGTATCAGTTTGATATTACATATGGGGAAAAATCTGCTGAGAATACAGATCATTACACACTGCCATTTGGTGTGAGAACAATTGAAGTTACTGAAAAAGAGTTTAAGATCAATGGAAAGCGCTTCTACTTTAAGGGCTTTGGTAAGCATGAGGACAGCGATATTCGCGGAAAGGGTCTGGATCAGGCACTTAACGTAAGAGATGCTGAGCTGTTAAAGTGGATGGGTGCAAACTCCTTCCGTACATCTCATTATCCATACTCTGAAGAAATGATGCAGCTAGCAGACCGTCAGGGCTTTGTGATTATAGATGAGGTTCCAGCAGTTGGTATGAATCTGTTTATTCCGAATGCACCGGATGTTTTTACACCTGAGCGCGTCAATGAAAAGACATTGGAGCATCATAAGACTGTTCTAAGAGAGCTGTATCAGCGCGATAAGAATCATCCATGTGTTGTAATGTGGAGTGTGACCAATGAGCCTCATTCAAGTGAGGAGAGTGCGCGGACGTATTTTACAGAGGTAGTAAAGCAGATTCGCTCACTTGATGATACACGTCCAGTTACAGGCATTATGTGCGTGGATGTACAGGAAGACAAGATCTCTCAGCTGTTTGATGTTGTATGCATCAACCGTTATTTTGCTTGGTATCTGCAGACTGGCAGGACTGAAACCATTTATCCGATGATGAAGAAGGATCTTGAAGATTGGCACGCAAAATATCATAAGCCTGTTATTGTTACTGAGTATGGCGCTGACACTATTGCCGGAATGCATAAGCTTCCAGAGGTAATTTTCTCAGAGGAATATCAGGTAACATATCTTGAGGAAAATAATAGAGCAATGGATTCCTGCGATTTCGTAGCAGGTGAGCATATTTGGGCATTTGCAGACTTTATGACAAGTTTTGGCCTTCGCCGTATTGATGGAAATAAGAAGGGAATTTTCACCAGACAGCGTCAGCCAAAGGCAGCAGCATTTGCAATCAGAAAGCGTTGGCTGGAGAAATAAACAGCGCATGTTAAAAAGACATAAGAATGAATGAAAGAAACACCAAAGACAGGTGAAATCGTAAGGTTTTAGTTTGTCTTTGGTGTTTTTTGTTGCAAAAAGAAAGGACAAATGATAAGCTAGGAAAAAAAGTGATTGTTTGAAGGAGAAAATAATATGGCAAACCCAGACAGCCAAGAATCTAAATACTGGAAGTTAATGAGTGAACTGAAACAAAAAATAATAGATGGTACTTATCAGGCAGGTGATAAAATGTCGTCGGAGAATGAACTGGCTGCTTTTTATCAGGTGAGCCGTCATACAGTTAGAAAGGCACTCGCGATTTTGGAGCATGAAGGATATATTTATGCAGTTCACGGCAAAGGAACATTTTGTTCAGAGATGGGACGTCATACAAAGACATCTCGTAATATTGCTGTTGTGACGACATATTTGTCAGATTATATATTTCCGTCTGTTATTCAGGGGATTGATCAGGTTATGACAGAGAATGGCTACAGCATTATCCTAAAGAATACAAAAAATTCCTCCAGTGCAGAAGGAAAATGCCTAGAGGAGCTTCTCTCAAAGGACATCGAAGGTCTGATTATTGAGCCAAGTAAGAGTGAGATTTACTGTCGTCATATTGCTCTGTACAAAAAATTAGACGAATTCCATATCCCATATGTGTTTATTCAGGGAACAATGGAACAATTAAGTGACCGCCCATATGTGATGATGGACGATTTTAAAGGTGGATATTTAATCACAAAATATTTGCTCTCCTTGGGACATCGGAAAATACTTGGTATGTTTAAGGCAGATGACAGGCAGGGAATAGAAAGGCATCGCGGGTATGCAAAAGCGCTTCAAGAGTACGGAGTTTTCTACGATCCCGACAGGATCATTTGGTTTCACACAGAAGATCGTGCTGTTAAACCATTTGCAAGACTGCGTGCAATGGCAGCGTCAGGAATAAAGTTTGATAGCGTTGTCTGTTACAACGACCAGATTGCAATCAAGACAATTCAGACATTGTCTCAGCTTGGACTTCGCGTACCAGAAGACATCTCCGTAACCGGATACGACAATTCCTTTCTAGCCGAAAATTATCAAGTTGGCCTGACAACCATCGCTCATCCGCACGAAAAGTTAGGGGAAATCGCAGCAAAGCTTTTGTTAGATCTGATGCAGGAAAAAACACTCTCCCTCGCCGACCGTCAGATCGTCATAGAGCCAGAGCTAATCGAGAGGGAATCTTGCAAACCTAGGTAAAAATTTCAATACCACTTTACGCAAGCTGCGAAAAGTGGTATTATTGTATCTAACGGCATTTACTGATTTAAAGTGCAATAGTTTACCGCGCCAACGCGGCAATGAAAGGAAAAATAGATAAATGAGACAGCTAATGTTAGGAAACAAGGCACTCGCAAGAGGTCTGTATGAGGGCGGCTGCAGTATTGTATCAAGCTATCCGGGAACTCCGAGCACAGAGGTGACAGAGGAAGCGGTCAAGTTTGAAGAAATTTACTGCGAGTGGGCACCAAATGAAAAGGTTGCGCTAGAGACAGCGTTCGGCGCATCGCTAGCAGGAAAAAGAAGCTTCTGTGGTATGAAGCATGTAGGTTTAAATGTTGCAGCAGATCCGCTTTTTACTTGCTCCTATACCGGAGTAAACGGTGGATTGATTATCTGTGTGGCAGATGATCCAGCGATGCATTCATCTCAAAATGAGCAGGATTCCAGACACTATGCAATCGCAGCAAAGGTGCCAATGCTAGAGCCGGCAGATTCTGCAGAAGCCTGTGAGTTTGCAAAGGCAGCTTATGAAATTTCAGAGGAGTTTGACACACCAGTTATCATTCGCATGTGCACAAGAATTGCGCATTCACAGAGCATTGTTGATACGAAAGAGCGTGTCTGTCCGCCGACAAAGCCATACGAAAAAAATATCAGAAAGTATGTCATGACACCGGCCAATGCGATTGCGCGTCACCCGTTTGTTGAGGAGAGAATGGCACGTCTGGCTGAGTTTGCCAATACCAGCTCGCTAAATCGCGTGGAAAAGGGAAGTGAGCCAATCGGAATCATCACTTCTTCAACCTCCTACCAGTATGTGAAGGAGATTTTTTGCGATCACGTCAGCATTTTAAAGCTGGGAATGGTCAATCCGCTTCCAGAAAAGTTACTATTAGACTTTGCCAAGGGAAAAGAGCTGTTGCTGGTTGTGGAAGAGCTTGATCCAGTGATTGAAACCTACTGCAAGAGCTTAGGTCTTTCGGTTCACGGAAAAGATGTACTTCCGATGACAGGTGAGTTTTCACAAAATCTGCTTGCAGAAAAGCTAAGTAAAGCATTTCCAAAGATTGCTGAACTAATAGGAACGATTCCATCTGGCAGAAAACTTGATGAGGAGATTCCAGGTCGTCCGCCGGTGATGTGCGCTGGATGTCCACACCGTGGATTATTCTATACATTGTCAAAGAATAAATGTACCGTGCTTGGCGATATCGGCTGCTATACGCTTGGTGCAGCTGCGCCGTTATCTTCCATTGATATGACACTTTGCATGGGTGCATCTGTCAGCGCAATCCATGGCTTTAATAAGGCGCTCGGAGAAGAGAGCGAGAAGAGAACAGTTGCAGTAATCGGTGATTCCACATTTATGCATTCTGGAATGACTGGACTTGCGAATATCGCATACAATCAGAGTAACTCCACCGTCATCATTTTGGACAACTCAATTACTGGAATGACTGGACATCAGCAAAACCCGACGACAGGCTATAATATCAAGGGCGATCCGGCCGGAAAGATTGATTTGGAGAGTCTGTGCCGTGCGATGGGCATTCGCCGTGTCACAGTTGTTGATCCATATGATTTGGATGCGTGTGACCGCGCCGTAAAGGAAGAGCTTGCAACCCCAGAGCCGTCTGTTATCATCAGTCGTCGTCCGTGTGCACTGTTAAAATATGTAAAGCATAAGCCGGCTCTTGTTGTCGATCAGGAGAAATGTGTTGGCTGTCGCGCCTGCATGAAGCTAGGCTGTCCGGCAATCAGCATTCGAGGCAAGAAGGCAATGATTGATGCAACGCAGTGTGTTGGCTGTGGTGTCTGCAGTAAGTTGTGTCGTCCGGGTGCATTAGGGGAGGTAACAAAATGACAAAGAATATTATGATCGTCGGTGTCGGCGGACAGGGATCGTTACTGGCAAGTAAGCTTTTGGGATGGCTTTTACTAAATGAAGGCTATGATGTAAAGGTTTCTGAGGTGCACGGTATGAGCCAGAGAGGCGGAAGTGTTGTCACCTATGTGAGATTTGGCGAGAAGGTGTATTCACCGATTATAGATAAGGGCGAGGCAGATTTGATTGTCTCCTTTGAAAAGCTTGAGGCAGCCCGCTATCTGGATTATTTAAAGCCAGATGGCACAGTGGTTGTCAACACACAGCAGATTGATCCAATGCCGGTTGTGACAGGGGCAACTGTCTATCCGCAGGATTTAATCGAGAAGATGAAAGCAGCTGGTGCAAATGTGGATGCGATGGATTGCCTAACACTTGCAAGAGAGGCAGGCTCTGAGAAGGCCGTCAATTTGGTCCTTCTTGGTCGCCTATCAAGACACTATGACATTCCACTTGAACATTGGCAGGCTGCGATTGAGGCATGTGTGCCAATGAAGTTTCTTGAGGTCAACCAGAGAGCCTTCCTTCTGGGACGAAATACAAAGCTGGATGGCGAAAACTAAACAAAGGGGAAAAAGAAAATGCCTGTAACTGATTTGCTGGAGCGAAATCATAAATTATACGGAGATGAAGTCGCTTTGGTGGAGCTAAATCCGCTGATGAAGGATACAAGAAAGACAACTTGGAAGGAGTATGATCTGGTTCAGCAGACCTCCCCAGTTGCCTATCGAAGAGAGATTACATGGAGCGTTTTTGATGAGAAGGCGAACCGTGTTGCCAACATGCTTTTAAGCCGTGGCATCAAAAAAGGAGATCGTGTTGCGATTTTGATGTTTAACTGTCTGGAATGGCTTCCGATTTATTTTGGAATTTTAAAGACGGGCGCAATTGCGGTTCCATTTAACTTTCGTTTCTCAGCAGACGAGATTCAATACTGTGCCGATTTGGCTCAGGTTCATATTCTGTTCTTTGGCTCTGAATTTATTGGCCGAATTGAGTCGATTGCTGATGAGCTGCAAAAGGGTCGTCTGCTAATTTATGTTGGAGATGGTTGCCCAACCTTTGCAGAGAGCTATAGGGAGCTGGTTGCAGACTGCTCAAGCCAGGCGCCTCTTGTTCGACTTGAGGAAGAGGACGATGCGGCAATCTATTTTTCATCTGGTACGACCGGATTTCCAAAGGCCATTTTACATAATCACGAGAGCTTGTCTCAGGCGGCACAGATGGAGCAAAAGCACCATTTGACCAGCCGTGATGATGTCTTTTTGTGCATCCCGCCTCTGTACCATACCGGAGCAAAATTTCACTGGATGGGCAGCTTATATGCAGGAAGTAAGGCCGTCCTTTTGAAAGGAACCACACCAGAGATTATTCTCGATGCGGTCTCAAAAGAGCAGTGCACAATTGTCTGGCTTTTGGTTCCGTGGGCTCAGGATATTTTAGCCGCTCTTGATAGAGGAGATATCAAGCTAGAAGACTATAAGCTTGACCAGTGGAGACTGATGCACATTGGTGCCCAGCCGGTTCCACCGTCATTAATTCGCCGCTGGAAGCAGTATTTTCCACACCACAAGTATGATACCAATTATGGCTTGTCTGAGTCCACCGGTCCTGGCTGTGTGCATCTTGGATTTGATAACATTGATAAAGTTGGTTCCATCGGTATTCCAGGCTATCGCTGGTCCTGTAAAATTGTCGATGAAAATGGCAACGAGGTCAAGCAGGGCGAGGTTGGTGAGCTTTGTGTCAAGGGTCCTGGTGTGATGACTTGCTACTATAACGATCCGAAAGCGACAGCTGAGACACTCAAAAACGGTTGGCTCTACACTGGAGATATGGCAATGCAGGACGAGGATGGCTTCTACTTCCTCGTTGACCGAAAGAAAGATGTCATCGTCAGCGGTGGTGAGAATATCTATCCAGTTCAGATTGAGAATTTCTTAAGTGCCTATGAGAAGGTGCAGGATGTCGCAGTCATTGGACTGCCTGACAGCCGTCTTGGTGAGATCACGGGAGCTGTCATTCAAGTAAAAGATGGTATGGAATGCACAGAAGAAGAGATTAATGAGTACTGTCAGAAGCTGCCTCGCTATAAGAGACCAAAGAAAGTTATCTTTGCCGAAGTGCCGCGCAATGCAACTGGAAAGATCGAAAAGCCGGCCCTTCGAAAGAAATATGGTGCCGAGCATCTGGTTGCACAGCAGAATTTGGCCTGACCAGTTACAAAATGAAATTGTGCAGCGCAAAATACCACTTTGTCGGCGCAAGCCACGACAAAACTTTGTACCCTGGAATGAAATCTCCAAGATCCATTAAAACCGGAGAGTACAAAAGACAAAATAGTAAAATCACTGGAATCAGCGCATCAAAGGCGAGCGATGATTTTATGATCTGGCCGAGAAGTGTACAGAGGATGCTGCACAGCGCAGAAAAAACAATCAAAAGTGCAAGCTCTGCGATAAGTGTTACATTTATTGGGGCGACAGAGCCGATGATAAGTGCAAGCAAACCAAAAACAGAAAGAAACAGAGCTGGAAGATAGCTATACAAAAAAGGGACAAACCATTTTTCGTCTGGACGGCGAAGAAGGAAGCGTCCCTTTTTTGCGTCGTGGCGAAACTGGGAGCTTCCTGCAAGTGCAGTCAGCATTATAAAAAGTACGGCAAGTCCGCGAACTGGAATTTGAAATAGTGCCTGATCATCATAGAAATTTTCTGGAATATCCTCATATACAACATGAAAGACTGGTGTGTTTTCCTTCTCATATTCATAGTGCTCATCGACAAGTGCTTTTAGTTCATCGGCTTTTTTTAATGAGACGACATCGTAAGATGCAATAAAATCAGCAAGCATTGTCTTTGCATATTCTTGAAAAATTGCATTGTAGACAGCTTCGTTTACAACAGCCGTAAGAACAGTTGAAGGAGAAGTGTAAACGCTGATACATCCGTCTTCGCCAGCCTGCATCTGTGACTCTAAATCATTTGGAAATTCATAACCGCACTCTGCTTTTCGAAGATTAATATCTTCCTGCATGTAATCTAGTGATGAAGATCGGTAAAAACGATACAATCCATCATCAAGTGACTCAAGATTAGTAAGCACAGCTTCGGTCATTTCATCAGGATTGGCACAGTATAATCCAATGCGGATGATTTCGTGGCGGTCTGCATTTTGTGCCGCAGCAATGCCAATAACAAGAAGAATAGCGGCCATACACCAGAGTGATTTTTTCTTTCTTGTATAGCGGGCAAGGAATGAGAACCAGGCACGAAGTAATTTTAAATTTTTATTTTTCTTCATACTTGCTCCTTTCTCTGAGAGAGTGCGTCAGCTTACCTTTTTTGAACGTGCCAGCAAGGAGCGCAGCGATTATCAAAAGGATTCCTTCTATAATCAGAATAATGATGTCAAAACTGGAAACGCTTTGACCAAATTGCCAGAATATCATATTTTTTAATTGGCTTCCAGGCAGTGTGGCACTTATGCGGCGAAGCATATCCGGCAAAAATGCAGAAGGAATCAGACAGCCTGAGGCATACATTACAAGAAGAGATACAGCAAATGTGGTTATCATACAGGCCTGCTTGCCATGGCAGATGCGGCAGATAAAAAGTTCAAGTGCGCATGAAAAAAATGCGCATACAAAGCAAGAAACAAGAGTGTGTCCAATTGAAAAGGATGGAACAATATATGCTGCGCTTCCAATTGTACCGATCAAGAGACAGATGGCTGAAAAAATAAGCCATTGACATATTACTGCTGCTGAAAAATCTGCCAGCAGACAAAAAGAATCAGAAAGGCCAAGGCGCGAGAGTGCAGGCAGTACGGTACGGTTTGGAGCAACAAAGAAAAAGCACAGATTTATGCCCGACAGCAAAAACAAAAGAGCCAGTCCGCTGCATAGATAGCCAACAAGAACGAAATCTGTGGCAGGTGCGTTGTCAGAAGAGATTTCTTCCTTTTCAAGACTACTCTCTTCGATGTCGCTTCCAACAATTTGAAACAGTGCATCACGCTTCAAAACAGCATTGATATACAAATCGTTTAGCTGTGTGTTTGCTTTATCCTGCTGTTTTTCGGTAGCATCAAAGTCATCATAGATTTCATACAGCGCATAGACTCCAGTTTGAGAGCTTGCTACCATCTGGGAGAGGCTGTCAACAATTTGACGAAAGATTACTGTCTCAATGCTTGGCTCACCAGGATAAATGATGCGGGCCGGCAGATCATTCGTGCCGCTCATGATTGTGTGGATCATGCCTTCTGGGATAATGACGGCTGCCTTAACCTCACCTGAATCGAGCATGGCTTTTGCTTCGTCCTCAGAGGTGGTTTGTTTAATTGTGACCATCGAGGATAAGCTTTCCATGTTTGAGACCATGCCGAGTGCAAGTGAATAATGAAGTCCTGCATTTTTGGGCATAACGAAGACAACGTTAAAGTGAGAAGCGGCTGCAGTGTCATTTGTTTGATTGACGAATGAAAGGCCATATATGGCTGCTGCGCAGATGATGCCTAAAAGAGCGAGGCCGCACAAAAGCTTTCCGAGCCTTCCAAAGCAGCGCTTCCAGGTAAAAGCCAGATAACAACGACGCAAATTTAAAGTAGAACTCATGATAAGTATTCAATAATCTCCTTTACTGGTGTGTCGGCTGCAAGTGTTCTTGCATGACCGTCCTTTAACAGAATCAGTTTACTGCATAAATCAAAATCAGCCTCCTCATGTGTAGCAAGAAGAACGGTATTTCCCTGAGCACAGTACAAACGAATATATTCGCGTATATCCTCCTTGCAGACAAGATCTAGTGCAGCATCAGGTTCATCAAGAAGTAAAAGCGTTGGGCGTGATGCAAGTGCGCAGGCAATGCTTAGGCGCTTTTGCATGCCGCCAGAGAGTGTCTTTGCCTTTTTGTGGAGGAAAGGTTCAATTTTTAATATGGATAGAAAACCATCTTTTAAATCATCTTCAATGGAATATTCTGTAGCACTGTACCATAATTTTAAGTGATCCATGGCAGTCATATCAGGGAAAAGTGGGTTATTTTGGGCCACATATCCGATCTTTGTGGACTGCAGAGATGGGTTTTTTAACAGATTCTTTCCATCAAATAGAATAGTTCCGCTGTCTGGCGTATCTGTTCCTGAAAGAATATGCAAAAGTGTAGACTTTCCGCAGCCGTTAGGACCGAGTAAGCCAATGCATTCGCCAGGTGCAGCATCAAACGATACATTTTGCAAAACCTGCTGTTTTTTATAAGATTTTGAAATAGATTGTATAGATAACATAAGACTCCATTCTGCTGCGAGGCATTTTGCAGCAAACTTGTTGACTGTAACAAAAATAGTATAGCACAAAATGCAAAATCGGAAAAGATAAGCATCATGTTTTTTTCTTTACAACCAGTAACGCTTATGCTATACTGCGAATAGAAGCTATCGGGCAAATATTGGCTTAAAAGCTATAGTTTGTCAAAGAGAGCACGACAAAAAAAGAAAGGTAAATGAAACAATGAAGGGAATTATTTTAGCAGGCGGCAGTGGTACAAGACTGTATCCGCTGACCAGAGTAACATCAAAGCAGCTGCTTCCGATTTATGATAAGCCGATGATTTATTATCCGCTGTCTGTTCTTATGAACGCAGGAATCCGCGAGATCTTAATCATCTCTACACCAGATGATACGCCAAGATTTGAGGCACTTTTGGGTGATGGTCATCAGTTTGGAATCGAGCTGTCTTATGCAGTACAGCCAAGTCCTGATGGACTGGCACAGGCATTTGTTATCGGCGCTGATTTTATTGGCAATGATAATGTAGCAATGGTTCTTGGCGATAATATTTTTGCAGGTCATGGTCTGACAAAGAGATTGAAGGAAGCTGCAAACCGCAAAGTCGGTGCTACTGTATTCGGCTACTATGTAGACGATCCGGAGCGTTTTGGTATTGTTGAGTTTGATAAGAATGGAAAGGCAATCTCTATCGAAGAAAAGCCGGCACATCCAAAGAGCAACTATTGTGTAACTGGTCTTTATTTCTACGATAACCGTGTTGTTGAGTATGCAAAGAACTTAAAGCCATCTGCAAGAGGAGAGCTTGAAATTACTGATCTGAACCGTATTTATCTTGAGAACGGTGAATTAAATGTTGAGCTTTTGGGACAGGGCTTTACATGGCTTGATACTGGTACACATGAGTCTTTGGTAGATGCAACTAACTTTGTGCGTACCGTTGAGACACATCAGCACAGAAAGATTGCTTGTCTGGAGGAGATCGCATACTTAAATGGATGGATCACAAAGGAGCAGCTGATGGAGGTTTATGAGATCTATAAGAAGAATCAGTACGGTGCTTATCTGTTAGATGTCATGAATGGAAAGTACATCGACAAATAAAATAATGATGAAAAGAAAATATCGTGTGATATTGCTGGCAGCGCTGGTGCTTGGATGGATGGGCGTGATTTTCATGTTCTCCAGTCAGGACGGCGCTGCGTCGTCTGAGACGAGCGGTCGGGTAGTAGAACGGGTGATTGCCGTAGTAAAACCTGATTTTAACAGCCTTGCAAAAAGCGAACAGATCAGATTTCGGGAGATGGTCACATTTTTTGTACGCAAGGGAGCGCATTTTACAGAATACATGATTCTGGGCGTGCTTCTTTTTTTATTTTATTATGAGTGGAGACCGAAGATTTTTCAGGTGCCGCAAAAGGAAAATATGCATATAATGAAGCTTCATCTATGCCGCATCTGGTTTACGGCTTGGATCACAGGTACGCTTTATGCAGCAAGCGATGAGTTTCACCAGATGTTTACTGGAGGGCGTTCCCCACAGGTAAGGGATGTGTGTATAGATAGCTCTGGAGCAGCAGTTGGATGTCTGCTTGCACTGATGGTCATAGTGTTCATATTAAGAAAATTTGCAAGAAAAATGCAGAGGCAGACAGAAAAATAATATGTAAAAGTAAAACAAAATAAGGCATCAAAGCGAAAACATGAAAGTGAAGATGCCAAAGACAAGACATCATATAGGACAGCAGGAGGAATAAAAAATGACAGAAGCATTGGAAAAGAATATCAGAAAAGTAGTGCCGTATGTTCCGGGGGAACAGCCACAAAATCCAAACGTGATAAAGCTAAACACAAATGAAAATCCCTATTCACCTGCACCTGGTGTAGCGCGCGTGTTAAAGAGCATGGATGCAGATCTGTTGCGTCTTTATCCAGATCCGACAAATGGTTGTCTTGTAAAAGCACTGGCAGATTATTATGGATTATCAGAGGAGCAGGTCTTTGTGGGAATTGGTTCTGATGATGTTCTAAGTATGAGCTTTCTGACATTTTTTAATTCTGGAAAACCTATTCTGTTTCCAGATGTAACTTATTCATTCTATGATGTTTGGGCTGATCTGTACCGTATCCCATATGTGACATGTGCGCTTGATGATCAGATGATGATCAAAAAGGAAGATTATTTCAAAGAAAATGGTGGTATTGTGATCCCAAATCCGAATGCACCGACTGGAGTATATGAGCCGCTTGAGACATTTGAGGAAATTTTACAGAAGAACCCAGATGTTGTTGTTATTGTCGATGAAGCCTATGTGGATTTTGCAGATGGCCCATCAGCACGCACTCTGATTGAAAAGTATCCAAATCTGCTTGTTGTTCAGACTTTCTCAAAGTCACGTTCAATGGCTGGAATGCGTATTGGCTATGCGATGGGAAATAAAGAACTGATTAAGGCACTTAATGATGTAAAATATTCTTTTAATTCCTATACAATGAGCCGTGTGGCGCTTCTTTGCGGTGTTGAGGCTGTAAATGATAAAGCTTATTTTGAGGAACATGTAAAAAAGATTTGTGAAACTCGTGAAAAGACAAAGAAAGCATTGGCGGCGCTTGGTTTTTCTTTCCCAGACTCTCAGTCAAACTTTATCTTTGCAGCACACAAGAGCATGCCTGCAAAGGAGATTTTTACAGCATTAAAGGAACGAAATATTTTTGTTCGCTACTTTAACAAGCCAGGTATTGATAATTATCTGCGTATCACAATCGGTACTGATGAGCAGATGCAGGCACTTGAGGCTGCGTTAAAGGAAATTTTACCGCAGGCATAAAGAATATGTAACTATTCAGAGCCATGCAAAATTGCTTTCTGTGAATGCTTGCATTCAGACAGAATAGCAATTTTATATGGCGAGGTAACCACATGAGCAAAATAGAAGCATCGAAGATGCGATTTTGCGAATGTGGTTCTGAATAGTTACGAATATACAAAAATAAATCAGATAAAAAGGCAGAGGCAAAATCGGTAAAAAAATTTGCCTCTGCTTTTGTGTCTCTTAAAATGGATGCTTCCGGTATTGTGCAGGTGTTACCCCAGTCAGCTTCTTAAATTGACGATAGAAGTGCACTTCATTGTTATATCCGCAAAATTCAGCAATCTGGGAGAGAGAAAGATTGCTGGTAGACAGATTGAATCTCGCTCGTGTCACACGCATAAGAATCAGATCCTGCTGAAAGGAAATGCCAAACAGCTTTTTATAGATAAGCTGAAAATATGATTCACTTATATTAAGCTGCTTGGCACATCGTGCAATTGAATGCTTTTGTTCAAGTGAATTAGAAATTTCAAGGTGAAGCTGTTTAAGCTGATTTTCAAGAGGTGTGATATATGTACGGCTTTTGAAAGATGCATGTGCTGTAGAAAGGCTGTTAAATAAAAAGGTAAAAAGAGCACGCATATTTTCATCCTTTAAGTCAGGCTGTCCAAAGGAAAGTTCTAGTAGAATATGACGGATGCAGAAGGAAAAAATATCAGTGTCTTCAACTGAGAACGGATGGTTGCTGATCGCATTTAAGCGTTCAATGAGCTTGGGTTCATCAGTATCAAAGTGAAGCCAGTCATTTACATAATCACCGTCTGGATTTCCATAATAATTTGGTGTGTGTGGTGCTAAGATAATTATTTGCGGAGGCTCAACGGAAAAATGCTCTGAACCGATATCAAAGCTTCCGTGTGAACGAACAACGAGCAGTATAAAATGAGGGAGTCCCTTAGGACGGCTCATTCGAAAAGTGCTTGGGTGAATGTTAATATATCCTCCTGTGATTGCCTTGATCATGAAACATATACCTCCTTCTGAATAGTTACATGATAGGATATGTTAGTTTTCTTACTAGTTTATGTTATTGCATCAAGTTTGTCAATGATGTATGCTAAAAGAAAATGAAAAAAGAATACTGTTTGAATATAACATACAAACAGATAACTAATATAAATACTTTATATGGAAAAAATATATAATAATCAAAAGGGGAGGATGAAAAATACAGGACATAGTTGATTGATGTAATGCATAAAAACAACAGTCTTGTATTGAATATGTTTGAAAAATGAAAATGCTTGATAAAATCAAGAATTATGCTAAACATTATGAAAACGAAGTGCGCGACATTTCAAATCAGCTAAGAGATGAAATGATGCCAGAGCTTTCAAGAGAATTGTTTGACGAATATGAGATTACAGGAAATCGTCTGCGCTATGAGGAAGGCTACTTCAAGAGAAGAGAGTTTTTATCTACATTTGGCCTTGCAAGTGTGATCTGGCATAAGAAAGAAGATATTGAAAAGCTTGAGTATGTTATAAAAGGAATTTGCTCAGAGGAATGCTGGGCACTCTCTGCACACGTAAAGCGTCTGGAGAATCCAAACTGGCGTATGACTATTGATCTTACTGCAAGTGAGACAGGACATACGTTGGCACATCTATATACGCTGCTTAAAGATGAGCTGTCTGAGGAGACAAAGGAATGTATTCGCAAGGAAGTATTTCGGCGTATTCTGACACCGTTTATGAGTGCGAAGGCACCAGCGTATTGGTGGGAGGGTGCAACGAATAACTGGAATGCAGTTTGCTGTGGAAATATTGGAAGTACAGCGATATATCTGTTAGAGGATGGACCAGAGAAAGATGCTTTTTTAGAGCGTATTCGCTATGCTATTGAAACTTATTATCTTGCTGGTTTTGGCGATGATGGTGTCTGTGAAGAAGGTCTTGGCTACTGGGTATATGGCTTTATGAACATGGTAGTCTTTGCTATGGATCAGAGATTACGTGATCCGGCTCATGATATGATGGCATTAAAGAAGGTAGAGAAAATTGCTCATTTCCAGGAAATGTGTTATTTTTCACATGGCCGCACGATCAGCTTTTCAGATGGAAGCAGCAATGGAGAATATCCAATGGGATTGACATGCTGTCTGGCAAATCTTTACAAGGATATTAGGTTCCCGGATCCAATCTACGCAAGAGGCTTTTCAGGAGATCGTTGCTGGAACTGGAACGAGCTGTATACAGGATGGTATTGGACTAAGAATTATCTGGAAGATGTTGAAAAGAAGATAGTAGAGGAGCCAAAGCCACTTTTAGAAGAAGGTACTGATTTTTTAAAAGATGCGCAGTGGTGTATTCTTAGAGGTAAAGATAATACAGCATTGGTTGCTAAGGGTGGAAATAATGATGAACCTCATAACCATAATGATGTAGGAAGTTTCTTATATCTGGCAGATGGAGAGGAACTTTTAGAGGATTTAGGTTCAGGTGAATACACAAAGAAGTATTTCTCAGATGAACGCTATGAAATTTTCTGTACACGCGGAAAAGGCCATAACATGCCAATTATCGGCGGTGTAGATCAGAAGGCTGGATCAAAGTATCGCGCAGATGCATTTGAGCGAAAGGATGAGAATACTATTTTAATTTCCTTTGCGAAGGCATATGACGTATCTGGTGTGGATACTGTTTTGCGAGAAATATCATTTGAAAAAGAAACAGGTTCATTTACTGTAAGAGATCATGTTGTATGTGATGAATGCGTGCCGGTTCTTGAAAATCTGGTAACACGCTATCCAGTAACAGTACACACAGGTCAGGATCACAAAAATAAAGTGGTAATTCATGGAGAAAGACACAAACTTGTTATTGAGTTTGGCGAGGCAGCCGGAGCTGTTTTAGTTACAAAAGAGCCGCACGTCAACCATGAAGCACAAGATGAGCTGGTTAATCGCATCAGCTGGGAAGTTTTGCATAATGAACAAAATGCAGACTGCAAAATGTATTTTTATCTGGAACAGCCAGATAAGTAATTGCCTGGGTGGTAAAAATTTTTACGCTAGAAAGCAATAGCGATATCATCTGGTGAAGAAAGGCTTGCTGTTGTTTTAATAAAAAAATAGAGATTAAAAAGGAGAAACGTTATGGACAACAAGGCGTGGGCACAGGAAGTTGCCAAGAAGATTAAGGAAAAAGAAATTGAAGTAATCAAGAGAAGTGTAAACAAGGTTCCTTATATCGCAAAGAATGGTGTGTTTGATGATCTTTCTGAGACAAGACTCGGATGGTGGACCAATGGTTTCTGGGGCGGTATGATGTGGCAGTTGTATCAGGCAACAAAAGAGCCGATTTATAAAGAGGTTGCAGAAAATCTTGAGAAGAAGATGGATTCTGTATTACTTGATTCTAGCGTAATGGATCATGATAGTGGTTTCCGTTGGCTGCCGACTGCAGTAGCAAACTATCGTCTGTTTGGCTCTAAGGAGTCCAAAAACAGAGGTATGCTTGCAGCCTCCAACTTGGCAGGCCGTTACAATGCAAAGGGTGAATTTATTGTTGCATGGAACTCCAGACCAGATCATCAGGTAGATGGATGGGCAATCATTGACTGTATGATGAACCTGCCGCTTCTGTACTGGGCATATGAGGAGAGTGGAAATCCTAGCTTCTTACATATCGCTATGAACCATGCTGATACTGCTGCAAAGGTATTTATCCGTCCGGATGGTTCTTCACGCCATATCGTTGAGTTTGATCCTGTAACAGGTGATTGTAATGGATCTTACGGTGGACAGGGTATGTCCTATGGTTCTTCTTGGACAAGAGGACAGGGCTGGGCACTGTACGGCTTTACCTTAAGCTATATGCATACAAAGAAGGAGCGTTACTTAGAGACAGCAGAGCGCGTTGCTGATTACTTCATCTCCTGTATTCCGGAGAGCGGCCTGATTCCGGTAGACTTCTATCAGGATCCATCTTGTGATTGGAGAGATGATACTGCAGGAGCAATTGCAGCATGTGGTCTTATCGAGCTGAGCAAGGTAACAAAGAACTGGAAGAAGCAGAAGTACATGGATGCAGCAATCAGACTTCTGAAGGCAATTGATGAGAAGGGCTGTAACTACGATCCAAACGTAGACGAGCTTCTTGAGAAATGTACAGCAGCTTACAACGAGCCAGATCATAACTTCCCAATGATCTACGCAGATTACTACTTCATCGAGGCAATCTGGAAGCTGACAGGAGACGAGCTGTTCATCTGGTAATTTTTTACAATTGAATATTAAAGTAAGCGGTCCGGGTGAAACCCTGGACCGTTTTTTTATCGTTTACGCGTCATGCCAAATATTTGCAGCTAGACCCGAAGGTGAATGGCTTTCACGAGCCGGATACTTGGAGCAGGTCTTTCAAGATAATGTTTGATAATAAAGAGTGTAAAAGGAACCTGCGGAGTTTGGTCCGGCGACGAAACCATTACACCTCAGGGCTTTCGTAACATGACGCGTGAACTGTAATCTTTTTTGATATTTTTAAACTTAACACATCATCGCCCTTGAAAAAACAAGTTGGCTATGATACCATAATACCGTGAAAAAATTTGATTTTGAAGGGGGTGAGCCAAGTAAATGGAATCATTGCAGCAGCGGGAGAATACTGTGGAGGCAAAAAGATTAAAGCGAAAATTTACAGGGGCGCTGTTGGCACTTTTGATTACATTTCTGGCGGTGGCTTCTGCAACATATGCCTGGTATATTTATAATACAAGTCAGCATACGACAAATGTTCGTATGGCAGCAGGTGCAGGTGTCAATCTTCAAATCAGTAATGCATACAATGGCGTGTATGGCTCATCAGCTGTTTTAGAAAGCTTTTCAGGACAGCTTGTGCCTGTCTCAACAAATAAAATTAGTGCTGGCTTTCAGAAGGTGACAGAGTTTGCATCAGGCTATCAGACAAAAACAGGACTTGCAGCAAGCATTTTTGGAAATGGAGAGCAAAATGATTATTATCATACAAGTCTGTTTTTAAGAACAACAGGTGGAACACTTGATATATATCTGTCAGATATTGGATTTGAGGACAGTGATGAAGCTTCACCTATTTCTTCAGCAATTCGCTTGGGACTAGTTGTTCATAAAGTGGGAGAGCATCAGGCACCTGATAATGAATATATCTTTTCAATAAGCGATAAAAAAAATCCAGAAGCAGAGTATAACACGGCAACAGGGCAGGAGGGCTATGTGCTTGATGCTTCACGCAAGGATGGCACAACAGTGCCATTTACACCATATACATCAGATGAGTATTGTATCTACAATAAAGAGACTGGTGCTGTGAAGCGCAAGGATGATTCACTGCGGCTTTGTACGATATCAGGTGCTGATGATGGAAGTGTTGGTGAATCTGTTGAAATTGAGCTTTACATTTGGCTGGAAGGCTGTGATGAAGATTGTACTTCAAATCTTTGCAGACAAACGCTTAGAAATTTGGCAGTGTCGTTTGCCGGAGTGAAGACAGATCAATAATTAAACAAAAGGGAAGGGAGAGGTCATGAATGATGATGTCAAAAAATTAAAAAAACGACTTCGGGCTGTTATATTTTTGACTGTGCTGATTTTTTGCGCAGCAGGTGGATCTGTCTATGCATGGTTTACGCTGTCAGGAATGGCCTCTACAAATGTGACACCAATGGGTGGTTCAATAAGTAATGGTGATGCGTCACTTTTGATTTCCACGTCGCGTTTGGGACCATTTGATAAGAACTGCGAGCTGGTGCTAGATGGAAATCCAGACACATTAAAGCCACTCTCGACAGCAGATCTGGATCATTTTTACCGTGCAATTGCACAAAATAAGGACGGAATTGCTGTTCTCTATGAAGCGGCGGATAGTCAGGTGGATGAGGATGCACTTCACGGAACCGTTTACTTAAAGTGTGAGAATGCACCGTGTGATGTGTATTTTGATGCGGAAAATTTGAATGTTGGAGGCGATGCACAAAGCTTAGCTGCGATGCGTCTTGGCATTCGTATCACATCGGATTCTGGTACAAATACATATCTTTTTTTACTGGATGAGCTAGGATCTGCTGCAGGAGCACAGTCAAGGGCAACAATACCTACTTCATCATCTGTAGTTTCGTCGATATCGTCAGGCGGACAGGCGGCTTACGTGTCTGACCCATCAACCACGATTTCCCAATATATGTCTTATAAAAATAGTTCATACAAATATGATGCGGGTGCATCTGTTCTTGTCTCGCTAGAGACCGATGAAGTGGCATCAGTAGAATATTGGCTTTATCTTGAAGGATGTGATGAGCAGTGCTTTAATCCAGTGCAAAATAAGGATGCCGGACTTATGCTCGCGTTTGTTGGAGTGGATGAATCACAGAATGGAGGAGCAAAATGAAGCAGGCGTTTCGAAATTGGTTTTTGTGTGTCACAGCAATCGCAGCGCTTCTTTCATTAACTGCGGCTACTTATGCATGGTTTACATCTAATCAGGCTGTTTCAACAACAAGGGCATCGGCGCGTACAGCAGAAGAAAGCTTAGAGCTTCAAATTAGCAGTGACGGCAGCACTTTTTCCAATGCGTCATCTGTTTCGATTGCGCAGGTTAATCAGACTTCACTGACTAATCTTTTGCCTGTCTCTACGGCAGATTTGACGAATTTTGTCTATGCGCCATCGACTGTGTCAGATATGGCGGTGACTTTTGAGCCTGTCACTGATGAGCAGTATTATTATCACGGAAGAATCTACCTGCGTGCGCTGGCACAGGGATTATCATCAGACACGACACTTTCTCTTTATTTTGATCAGACAGATGGTCTTCTTGGAAAAGATGTAAATGGAACGCTGTTAAATGCTGCCAGACTTGGACTTGTTTTTAACAACGACTACACTTCCTCTGTAATTCTTCGTCTGTCAGAGTCACAAAACGCATCAGGACAGCAGATTTTTAATACAGTTGTCGGCGGTGTGACACTTGGAGCGAATCAAGTACTCTCATGGAATGGAAGCAGCGTTTTTGCTGTGGCTGATCCAAGTGTGCAGATCGCTGATTATACAGTTACATTTGGTGCGTCGGATATGAGTGTTCCACAGCGGCCACTATGTGTGATGAATTTGAATCAAATTTATCCGGTAGATGTCTATTTCTATTTGGAAGGCTGTGATCCAGACTGCTCTGATGCAATCACGCACAATGAGGCCGATCTGTATCTGGCATTTTACGGCATTTCGGGCCGGGAAGGAGACAGATGATGAAGGGAAAACAGTTGGGACGTTCGCAAAAAGAGAGCAGCAATCAAGCAAAGGCACAGGCTCGTTTGGAACGATCTCGTGTCCGCACATCAATCCTACTTTTGTTGTTGGCACTTGTTGCAGTGACTGCAACGACAGTTGCATGGTTTTCGATTGCAGATAGAGCGAGGGTGCGCACAATGAGTCTTGATATTATATCAGGTGTGGATCTTAGAATGGATCTTGATGCACATGATACAATTGAAGCATACAAAAAAACGCTGTCATTTGAAGAGATTGCATCGCGCATTCAAAAGGAAAAGGGTTTTTCAATGAAAGAAGTACCGCTAGAACCTGTTACGACGATTGATCAGCGCAGCTTTACTTTTGAAAGTGGGGCGGATGCGTCAGCAAAAAGTGGTGCATATCTGGAGTTTACGCTTCACTTTATGGCAGCGAAGGATATGATAGTACATTTGACGAGTGCAGACAGTTCAAAAAATATCAGAGACGGAACTGCAATTTTGTCAGATACATCATCGCTTTCTGAGGCAATGCGTATTTCATTTGAGGCTGACGGTATATGTTATGTGTATGATCCGGGATTAGGTGATACGATGACAAAGACAACGTCTGCAAGAACCTTTGGTCTATTGCCGTCAGAACAAATGATATTAAATGAAAATAATGCCATGTTTTCCCTTAAGGAAGGTGAGGATAAGGCAGTTTTGGTACACATCTGGTTAGAAGGAACAGACCCGCTGTGTACAGATGAATTAAAATCGGCTGAGTATGCGATTAGGCTTCGTTTTACAGGAACAGATTCCTCGAATCAGGCCTTTGACCACTAATATAGTTCACATCATGTGAACGCTAATTAACATTACGAAGCAACAAAAATGAGAGGACAAAAAAGAAAATGAATGCAGTGAAACGAGCAGCAAATGTATTATTAAGTGTAATCCTGTGGGCAGTCATTTTGGTGGCAGCGCTTTATGCTTTTACGACAATGGCAACTAGGGATAATCAGAATGTATCAAATCTCTTTGGGTATACGCCGTTAGTAGTAAAATCTGATTCAATGGCACCAACATTTGAGACTGGAGACTTGATTGTGATCAAAAAGTGCGATCCACAGACGTTAGAGGAAGGAGATATCATCTGTTTCCACACAATCATAAACAACGAATATGCACTTAACACGCACCGTATCAAGAGCATCGAGGCAGTAGGAGATGCAAGAAGCTATACAACAATCGGTGATAACAATAATGGTATTGCAGATCAGCATGTGATTTCCGATGGTGATATTGTCGGAAAATATGTGACAAGTATTCCAAAGATCGGAAAAGTAATGGACTTTTTATCAGGAAGTACAGGTTTCTTGATTGTAATCGTGCTTCCGATGTTGCTGTTCTTTATTTATCAGGTATATCATCTGATTACTATAAGCATTAACTTAAAGAAGGCAATTGCAGTTGAGACTGCAAAAGAGCAGGAGAGTGCAAATATGCAGGCAGCAAAGGACGCAGAGGCGGCACTTGCAGAGGCAAAGCGTATGCGTGAGGAGGCAGAGGCAATTCGTGCACAGGCGCAGGCAGACCTTGAAAAAGCAAAGCAAGTATCTGATGAGAGCAACAGCGGGAAGGAGTAATTGTGAGTGAATTCTTAAAATTTGCCTATGAAGTTTTGTCTCAGGTCGTTTACAATATTGTGACATGGCTGGCAGGTTTTTTGACGTTATTTATCACCGGCTGGGTACAGTATTTTAATATCTTTTTTACATATTTTCCAACGCTTAGCATTACAGGAAAAATTCTCTCTGTAATCTTAATGCTGATTTTAATTAGCATTCCAATTTTACTTCTTATAATTATTGTGCGTCATGCGATTCTTCGTCATCAGCTTAAAACAGATAAGAGTGACAATGCAGCGCTTTACAAGGAGATTGGACGTTTAAATAAGCAGGTTTTGTCTCTGATGGATGAGAAAAACAGCATTTTAGCACTTAAGGTTAATGCGATGGGCGGAACTGAGCGTATTCCGTATATGGGTGCATCAGCGCTTACAGATGATGTGATTCCAACAGTTGATGCCGTTACAAACAGCGCATCTGCTGCAAGTGCAGCCAATCCCAATATGCCGCTTCCAGGAACTGCAGCGCTTGCAGCGGCAGCGGCACAGTCCCATGGAAAGCTTTCTACAGGAACTAGTGTTGGTGCAGGAGCACCAATTGTTCAGGCTGTTTTATCTGAAGCGAAGCTTAACATTGAGCATCGTTTCCCGAAATTAACCCTTGTGGATGAAAAGTATGCAGCGCTTACACCTCCTGAATATGATAACGAGATTTCGCTTCAGGAGTTTGCAGAAGGATACCGCCGATATGCAGCCAGCCAGATGAAACTTTACTACACACCTGAGATTGTGCGCCGTTTTGTTGCAGGTATGGCAGCCAGCAAGCTTCTGATTTTGGAAGGTATCTCAGGTACTGGTAAAACTAGTCTTCCATATTCGTTTAGCCGTTATCTGTCTAATCCGTCAACTATTGTATCGGTACAGCCATCATTTCGTGATCGCACGGAGCTGCTTGGTTATTTCAATGAGTTTTCAAAGCGCTTTAACGAGACTGAGTTTTTGCGTGCGCTGTATGAGGCGAACTACAGACCAGACCCAACGCTTATTGTGCTTGATGAGATGAACCTAGCGCGAATTGAGTATTATTTTGCTGAAATGCTTTCTGTACTTGAAATGCCAAATAAGGACGAGTGGGTGCTTGACCTTGTGCCTACAGCATGGGATGGCGATCCAGTTAAGATGGATGGCGGTAAAATTCATGTGGCTGATTCTACATGGTTTATCGGAACAGCAAATAATGATGATTCCACGTTCACGATTACTGATAAGGTATATGACCGTGCGATGCCAATAGAATTAAATGAGCGTGCCGATGCATTTGAGTGTGAGCTTCAGCCACATTGCAATGTGACGGCAGAGCATCTCGAGTATCTGTTTCAAAAGGCACAGGTGGATTATCCGATCAGTGATGAGTTGATGAATAAGATGCAAAAACTTGATAATTATCTTATTACACGTTTCAAGCTTTCATTTGGAAACCGTATTATGAAGCAGCTTTATGATTTCATCCCGGTTTATGTAGCCTGCGGCGGAACTGAGCTGGGAGGCATGGATTATATCGTTGCGCGAAAGGTACTTAAGAAATTTGAAAGTATGAACGTAACCTTTGTTAGAGACGAGATTACAGGGCTGATCACTTATATTGATAAGCTGTTTGGAAAAGCTGAAATGCAGGATAGTAAGGCATACTTGAGACGTATACAAAATTTGTACTAACAGTTCTTTTAACTTTGGGGAGTCAGGATGGCAAATACGATCAATGATTTATATACGAAATATACGAATAAAGTAGAACGAACTCTGGAAAATGACAGGTATTTCCAATACCTGTTTGAGATTGTTCAGGCAGGAAATAACACGATCCATCAAAACAATCGTGTCCTTCATAAGGTAGTTGACGAGCGGTGGCTTACAGTTGTAGAAGAAGGTCTAACGTCGATTTTTAATATCGTGGATAAGCCGCGCCGTTTTATCGCAACGACAGAAGAAGTTGTTCCAGTGGCATTGGCCAGGAAGATCACAGCAGACAGCGTGCGTCACCTTAGCCAGAATACGCAGTTTATTACAACAAATGCAAAGGGCGACATACAGCCAACGAAGGTTTTGAATGTAACAACAGAAGAAAGTTTTGATTTGTATGAGAATCGTTTTGTCTATCATCTGATTCAGCGTCTCTTTGCATTTGTTGATAAGAGAACGGATGTCATTTTCTGGTCTACAGGCGATGAGACATGCAATACTATGTGTATGGAGAGCAAAATAGACGATGCCTACGAAGAGATTTCCTACAAGGTTGAGATGACTGTCAAAAACCGCCAGAGTTTTGCCGAAAATGACAATGACAACATGGATCTTTTTAAGAGAATCGACCGTGTACGACGTATGTCAAGAACACTTCGCGCAAGCTCTTTTTGCGATATTATGAATGGCTGTGCGAAGGTAAAAAGCCCGATTCAGCGAACAAATTTGATGATGAAGGATCCAGATTACAGAAATTGCTACAAGCTGTGGCAGTTTATCGAAAGCTACGATGAGGTGGGCTACAGCATAGAGGAGCAAGATACGGCACTTGAGTTTGATGAAGAGTATCAGACGCAGATGTACATCAACTTGATTACAAATTATACGATATTTAAGAGTCTTATTGAATCAGATCCTAGAAAGCTTACCGAGATTGCAACGAAAAAGCGCAAGCCAGTTAAACCAAAGTTTATCAAAAAAATTCAGGAAGAAATTGTGGATAACTGTGATATCCCGGATGTCGAAGTGAGAAAGGTCTTTATCGAGGAGGTCACACAGGCTCAGCTTGATGCCGAGGCAAAGTTAGCAGAGGAGACTGCCAACAGAGAAGAGCTTGAAAATAGCCTAATGCAGTTACAGGAGTCTGCATCTGATTTAGAGTGGCAGCTTGATGCGCTGCAGCAGCAGATGGACGAGCTAGAACAAAAGCGTGCCCAGATCGAAGAGCAAAAAAATGCACTAGAGGCAAAGCTTGTCGAGGAGCAGAAAGCAAAAGAAGAGCTTCAGGCGGCAATAGAAAAAGCCGATGCTGAGGCAAGGGCTGCAATCGACAATGCACAGACCGAGGCAAAGCAGGCAATAGAGGCAGCGCAGAAAAACATTGAGCAGGTCAGGGAAGAAACGCAGCAGAATATTGAGCAGATAAAAGCAGAAGCCGAGAGTGAAGTACAGAATGCTAAGAGCAAGGTGCAGAGTATTCAAAAGCAGCTTGAAGCAATCAAGAGCCAGAGTACAGAGCAGATCGCAGTGCTTCAGAAAAATTGCGATGAACAGTGTGCATTAACACAAAATAAGGCAAGGGAGTCGATTGATCGGACCAACCAGGAAGCAAATGATCTTGTCGAGCGCACAAAAAATGAAGCACGTACGGCGATAGAAGAACTTCAAGCACAGCTGTCTCAGGCGAAAAAACAGGCTGATAAGGAGCGTATCGATAAGGAACACGCACTCGAAAAGGCTAAGGCCAATTCATTGTCTCACTATATTGTAAATGCACTTCGAGGTCGTAAAGCAGCTGTAGATACTTCAACTGATATTGTAAATGCTGACAATGACGAGCATGATAAATCAGATCAGAAAGAGGATGAAAACAAATAATGATAAGAAAGATAATCTGCGGTGTCATAAATACGCTTTCTGTTCTTGTCATAGCGGCAGCAATTGTAATTCTGTGTATGGTGCTTTTTACCGAGCCTGGAAAGCCACCGAATATTTTTGGCTTTACAATGCTTCGTATCACGACGGGAAGTATGGAACCAACATATGCGACTGACACACTGCTTGTAGTAAAAAAAACAGATCCAAAAGAAATCATGGAGGGAGATGTGATCTCCTTTTACTCAACTGATCCGGCGCTTGAGGGAGCAGTCAACACGCACCGCGTGGTTGCAATTAGCCAAGATGGAGACAATTACATCTACACGACAAAGGGAGATGCGAATAATGCAGCTGATTTATATGATGCGCAGTCACGCTATTTGATTGGAAAAGTGATTTGGTCATCGCTTTTTCTTGGAAAGCTTTCGCGTCTGGCAGCAAATCCGTTAATCTTTATTCCGCTTATTTTGATTCCACTGGCAGCAATATTGATTACAAACCTTGTCCATACAGTTCGCCTTGCAAAAACGATTGCAAGGGAGGAAGAGGAGGCAGCGGTCAAAGAAGCGATCCGGGCACTTCGCAAAGAACGAGAACAAAAGAAGTAAGCCATACAGTTCACCGTCTGCACCCGGCGGCTTATTGACTTTAAAGAACGTGAATGATATAATCGTAACGAAAAAAGCTAGAATCTACAGGTGGTCTAGAAAGGATATAATACCTATGCAGGGACGTACACACAATTGTGGCCAGTTAAGACTGGCAAATGTCGGCGAGGAAGTAAAGCTTGTCGGCTGGTATGAAAATCTCCGTAAGGTCAGCAAGAATCTTGGATTTTTGATTTTGAGAGACTTTTACGGAACGACACAGATTGTAGTAGAGACAGAGGAAATCATGGAGCAGCTGTCTTCTATCAACTATGAGTCTACAATCGAAATTATTGGAACTGTAAGAGAGCGCAGTTCTAAGAACGCAAATCTTCCGACAGGAGAGATCGAGGTAGTTCCAAGTAAGCTTACAGTTCTTGGAAAGTGCCGTTACAACGAGCTTCCGTTCCAGATTAATCATTCAAAGGAAGCAGATGAGAATGTTCGTCTGAAATATCGTTATCTGGATCTGAGAAATCCGCAGGTTAAGTCTAAGATTGTTTTGAGAAGCAAGGTTGTTGCAGATCTTCGTGCTTCTATGATTGGTCATGATTTTATGGAAATCACAACACCAATCCTTACATGTTCTTCTCCAGAGGGTGCAAGAGATTATCTTGTTCCGGCAAGAAATCATCCGGGCAAGTTTTATGCTCTTCCACAGGCTCCTCAGCAGTTCAAGCAGCTTCTTATGACCTCTGGAATTGACCGTTATTTCCAGATCGCACCATGCTTCCGTGATGAGGATGCAAGAGCAGACCGTTCTCCGGGTGAGTTTTATCAGCTTGATATGGAGATGGCATTTGCTGATCAGGAAGACGTATTTGAGATTCTTGAGGATGTTCTTCCACCAATCTTTGCAAAGTATGGTATTTACCATGAGGCATCAAAGCCGCCGTTTAAGAGAATCCCATATCTTGAGGCAATGGACAAGTATGGTTCTGATAAGCCGGATCTTCGTATCAGCCTGATCGTTCAGGATGCTACAGAAGTGCTTGCAGAATGTGGCTTCGGTCCATTTGCAGGAAATAAGGTAAAGGCAGTCGTTGCTGAAAACTTCAAGGGTACCAGAAAGCAGATCGATAAGATGTGTGCTGATGTTGAGGTAGTAAGCGGTCAGAAGGCATATTGGTTCCGTTTAGATGACAAGGGTGAGCTGACTGGAGGAATCTCCAAGTTTGTTGTTGATCACAAGGATGCAGTTGTGAGCGCACTTGGCTTAAAGGCAGGTGATTTCGTTGCACTGTCTGCAGGTGACTTAAAGACTGCTCAGAAGACAGCAGGTGTAATCCGTAAGACAATCGGCGCTTCCTTTGAAGGCTATATGAAGAAGGATTGCTATGAGTTCTGCTGGGTTGTTGACTTCCCGATGTATGAGATTGGTGAGGAGTCTGGCGAATTAGAGTTCTGCCATAATCCATTCTCTATGCCGCAGGGTGGTTTACAGGCACTTGAGACCATGAATCCGCTTGATATTCTTGCTTACCAGTATGATTTAGTATGTAATGGCGTAGAGCTTTCATCAGGCGCTGTTCGTAACCACGATCCAGAGATCATGGTTAAGGCATTCCAGTTAGTTGGTCTCGGCGAGGAAGATGTAAAGGCAAAGTTCCCGGCTATGTATAACGCATTTTGCTATGGCGCTCCGCCGCATGCAGGAATTGCACCAGGTGTTGACCGTATGATCATGCTGATTGCAGGTGAGGACAGCATCCGTGAAATCATTCCATTCCCAATGAACAAGAATGCACAGGATGTTATGATGGGCGCACCGGCTACAGTAAGCGAGAAGCAGCTGGCAGATGTTCATATTAAAATCGTAGAGGACAAGAAAGACGAGTAAGTTGTTTTCTTGCATATATTAAGAAGCAGGAGAAAATCAAGACGATTTTCTCCTGCTTCTTTTGATCCTAGTATCATTTTATAGTTTCTGCTCAGAGAGCCAGGTTAGAAAGCTTTTTGCCATAGAAAGCTGTGCTGGCGACATATTCCGCAGTAATTCACTAATATTTTCCCACTCATCTTTTGTATCTTCATGTAGTGTTCCAACTAGAAATTCGTCTGGTGTAGTATCTAATGCAGCAGCAAGCCGCATAATTACTTCAATAGAGGGAATCGAAATACTTCGCTCAATGTTCGATAAATATTTTTGACCTAAATCAGCTTGTTCTTCAACCTCAAACTGTGTTAGTTTTAGTTCTTTTCGTCTACGGGCAATTCGTCTGCCAATTTCTTTATAGTCTATTTCCATACGGACCTCCTTGTTTATATATTTATGGAAAACCGATAATGGTGGTTCCTTTTTGTTATCGTATGGAAAAATGAGAAAAATAAAACCGATTATAAATCTGAAATTCATCTTGACATACGAATAAAAGAAGGCTATAATACAAATATCCCAATACGATTAGATCTCACATGAGTGGATATGAAAATGGACAAAGGTATTGAAAGTTGGTTTGGAATTTATAGTATAAAGTGAAAAGCAGACTATAAATATCTTTGGATGGAAGGAGGATATAATCGTATTAGAACGAAACTTGTAGGCAAATCAAAAAGCTAAAGTCTGGCGGAGGACAGAAAAGGAGAAAAGTTATGGCAAGAAAATTAACAAGAGACGAGATTGAAACAGCAGCTACAATGGTCGATGATATTTATCGCAAAGAGGGAGATCCAGAAGGAAAGGACGCAGCTCGTGAACTTAAGGCAAGAATGATTATGTGTGGTAATACAGATTCGGATAGTATTTATTACTTTGAAAAGTATGCAAGATATACTTGGTCAGATTTATAAGGATATACTTTTCAACTATGTTATAAGAAAATCATAGAGAAGGAAATCAATAAGACATGTAGAGCAGGATGCTAAGATAATATATCTTGGCATCTTGTTCTATAATAACAGAAAAACGTGACAGGGAGGATGAGTATGTTGAAAGATATAAAGAGTAACAAAGCATCTATTCTGAAAACCGCATTGTTAGGTGGGCTAAAAGGAGGATTAAGATTAGCAGCGACATCAGCAGTGGGAATTGCGATTGATATGATAATAGAAAGATTTGAGCGGAGAGATACAAAAAAACTTGAAGAAAAGTAAAGAGAAAGCTTATTTCAAAGAAGGGGCAGAAGAGAAGTATGGGTTCGATGCTAATTGCTTTAGGTTTATATATAGTTGGAATTGTTATTATGGGAGCAGTCGTGTTTTATGTCGGAAAGCAAGTGCTAGAGATACTGTCTCAGCCAGTAGCAAAAATAATAGTGGGCGCTATTTGTGCATTTATTGTTTTTGGAACGATTAAGGAATTGCAAGTAGGATTTTCCTGGAGCAATATCGCATTACTTGCTGGGGCAATCGTTGGTATAGTGATTATTTTAAAGAGTTTAAAAAAATGATTTTGTGGTGGAAAATACCACGGTGACAGGTCGCTGGCTCTTTCACTGTCATAGGTGACTATGTGATATTATTTAGAGAAAAAATCTCCAGATAACGAATTATTTGACCACGGTGACAGGTACGTTGGTTCTTTTACTGTCCTAGGTGGATTCCGATTTGTGCCTCTAGTGGTATATGGAGTTGTGTCTGATTGATTACTAAAATTGTCAGAAAATTCAAAAAGGCAATAGCTTGATAAAAACAGTAATTTATGGTAACATAAGAGTACAAAGATGCATAATGGCTTGAAAGTGGGGGATATCCGATGAATCGAAATAAAAGTTTAGATTTTGAGCGAAAGCATGAAGATGATCTTCAAAGGTTACGAGGTTTTCGACTTTTGGATGATGATTTTATGAGCAAGGTTTTTGAAGATAAAAAATGTGCAGAATTTTTATTACGAATTATTCTTAACCGAGATGATTTAGAAGTCAAAAAATCGAATAGTCAGTATAGTATTAAGAATTTACAGGGGCGATCGGTACGATTAGATATTCTTGCAGTAGATAAGAAGAACCGAGCATATAATATTGAAATACAACGAAATGATAAGGGGGCTGGTGTTAAACGAGCTAGATATAATAGCGCTGTAATTGATGCTAATGTTACTGAGCCAGGGGAAAAGTACGAAAAATTAAATGAAACGTATGTGATTTTTATTACAGAAAATGATGTATTAGAACGAGGTCTTCCGATATATCATATTGATCGGGTGATTAAGGAAACAGGAGAGGTATTTCAGGATGAATCACACATTATATATGTAAATTCTCAAATGAGAAATGAGACAGCACTTGGAAAACTAATGCATGATTTTTCTTGCACGAGTGCAAAAGATATGTACTATGAGGTTCTAGCTGAACGAGTACATTATTTTAAAGAAGACGAGAAAGGAGTGGCAGTTATGTGTAAGGCGATGGAAGATATGAGAAATGAGACAGCAAGAGAAACTTGTTTGGAAACAGCAAGAAGTTTGCTTACAATTGGAAAATTGACCTATGAGGAAATTGCGCAGGCAACAAAACTTACGGTTGATGAGGTTAAAGAATTAGATAAAAATGAAAATAACGAATTACCAAGTACAGAAAATGATGTAACTCAAAAAAAATAGATTAAATACCACCGGGACAGTAAAATAGCCATTGACCTGTCCCGGTGGATCAATCAAGCTTCTTTTTGTGCTGCTAAGTAAGAATAAATACCACCTACAATTGCAGCACTGACTAACAGTACCAGAGAAATAACCGTTAGTAAAGTTCCTTCTAATAAGAAACACAATATCAGAATGATGATACCTAATAACATGAATAAAATACCGCAGAACCGCTGGCTTTTTTTCCAAACAACGGCATTTTTCATGCTCCATGGGGTGCGAAGGCCGATAATGGAATTTCGTTTTAGTTTCGGCATGATATTTCCTAGAATGATGAGGGCAATTCCGAGAACGCCAAATGAAATCTTCGTGAGGGAGAAGGGCATATCATTCAGGTTTTCTACCTGATGAAAATCGGCGTAGAGAAAATAGAAGGTCAAAATATCAAATACCATGATACTTAAAATTCCGGCTACAAAAGTGATCGTGCTGTTATTTTTTTCGCTACCGCTTCCTTTCTTTTCTTGTTCGGCGGCACCTCGGGCTGCAATATACATAAAAAATCCGAAGAATAGTGTAATAATAGGAAAAATAAAAGTCTCAGATTTATTTCCCCAACGTGTAACCTGATTGTTCATTCCATAATGGGCAGGTATCTTATCTGGCAGGAATGGATAAGCCACTACAACCGCAATCAGTGGAAGAAGCATTAAAATAATATACAGAGCCGTGAGTAATTTCTTATTTTTCATTGTTTTTCTCTCCTTTCAATTGAGTAATCCACAAGATCGTTTCGTCCAAAATCGAAAGATCAAGTTCATAATAAATAAAGTTCTTTTCGCGTGTCTCGTAGATCAAGTCTGCTTTTTTTAATTTCGCCAGATGATAGGAGAGTGCCTGTGGCGTTATGCCAAGAGCAATTGCCAGATCACCTGAGCTGATTTTTCCTTCCTTTAACTTTAGCAAAATATTGCGCCGATTTTTATCTGCAAGAGCATCTAGCACTTCTGCAACGGCCAATCTCATCACCTCAAATCTATTTAAAAATTATTTTAAATAGATTCTATACCACAAACCAGCAAAAGTCAAGTATAATAGGGGTGCATCACAAAGTAAGGAGGAACTAACCATGGTTAAAATTGATTTGATTACAGGCTTTCTTGGTTCAGGAAAGACTACTTTCATAAAGAAGTATGCAAAATATTTGATTGACAGCGGTAAAAACATTGGAATTTTGGAAAATGATTATGGTGCTGTCAATGTGGACATGATGCTTTTACAGGATCTGATGGGGGATCAATGTGAACTTGAAATGGTTTCCGGCGGCTGCGATAAGGATTGCCACCGCAGACGTTTTAAGACAAAGTTGATTGCTATGGGTATGTGCGGCTATGACCGTGTGATTGTGGAGCCGTCAGGTATATTTGATGTGGATGAGTTTTTTGATGCACTGAGAGAAGATCCGCTTGATAAATGGTATGAGATAGGAAATGTTATCGCGATTGCCGATGCAGGACTGCCAGAGCAGATGTCAAAGGATGCCGAGTATCTTCTAGGCTCAGAAGCAGCAGATGCAGGTCTTGTTTTTGTAAGCAAGCTTGATGAATCATCAAAAGAGCAGTCAGATACTATTTTGCCGCATATAAATCGCGCAATGGAAGCTATTTCTTGTACAAGAAAATTGTCAGAAGAAGATGTTATGAAAAAGAAATGGGGTGAGCTTACAAAAGATGACTGGAATCGTATTTTAACATGTGGCTACCACACCGAGAGCTGGCAAAAGCGTGATGTCGAAGATGATAAATCATTTTCCTCACTTTCATTTATGAATCTGCCATTAACAAAGGAACAAATTTTGAATGCAGCAACTCAAATCTTGGGCGACCCATCCTGTGGTCATGTGCATCGTATCAAGGGCTTTCTTGAGACACCAGATGGTTGGTTTGAATTAAATGCAACTGCTGCACAGCGCCAGCTAAATCCAATCGCAAATGGTCAGCAGATCATTATCGTGATAGGAGAGGGGCTTAATAAAGAAAAAATTGAAGCATATTTGCAAGCATGAAATTATGAACTTGTAAAGTAAAATTTACTCAAAATAAAGCGAAAACTATAGGATACCACTAGATTTTTTGCAAAAGATATATTATAATTTATAGACGAGAAAGTTAAAAAACGTGCATATGGCACGAAAACTGTAGGTAAAAGCTGCGCTGGCAGCAGATTGAGGTAAGAATGGAGATTAAAATTGAGAATCTGACGAAGGCATATGGAGACTTCAAAGCTGTTGACAACATGAACTTGAACATTGCAGATGGTGAGTTGGTTGGTCTGCTCGGACCATCTGGCTGTGGAAAATCCACCACACTGTTCATGCTTGCTGGTTTGAATGATCCGACTTCTGGACACATCTATTTTGGAGGAAAAGATGTAACAAAGGTTGCACCGGAGGATCGTGAGATCGGCCTTGTATTCCAGAACTATGCACTGTATCCGCATATGACTGTTGCGGACAACATCATGTTCCCGTTAATTAACCGTAAGGTTCCCAAAGCAGAGGCAAGAGAGCGTGCCCAGGAGATGGCAAAGCTTGTACAGCTTGATCATCTGATGGACAGAAAGCCTAAGGCTCTTTCAGGTGGTCAGCAGCAGCGTGTTGCAATTGCAAGAGCACTTGTAAAGAAGCCAGAGGTACTACTTTTAGATGAGCCACTCTCAAATCTTGATGCAAAACTTCGTGTTGAGACACGTGAAGAGATTCGCCGCATCCAGCAGGAGGTTGGTATCACCACAATTTTTGTAACTCACGATCAGGAAGAGGCGATGAGTATATCTGACCGCATTGCAGTTATGGAAAAGGGAGTTGTACAGCAGTTTGAGGTACCGCAGAAGATGTACTTAAATCCTGGTAATTTGTTTGTTGCACAGTTTCTTGGTACTCCGCAGATCAATATCTTTGATGTAACTGTTAAGGGCGGAAAGATTATGTGTGGTGATGTCGTTCTTCGTGAGGGCTGCAAGGCAGCTGATGGCAACTACAAGGCTGGTGTTCGTCCAGAGGCCTTTAATGTATCAGAAAACGGTATTTTAGTTAAGGCAACTCATGTGCGCATGACAGGAAGAGAGTTACAGCTTCGCGTAGCACTTGCAAAAGAAGAACTTCGTGTATTAGTTCATTCCGATATGCAGGTTAGTGTCGGCACTGAATTTTGTGTAACTATTCGTGACAACCAGATCCTTTTGTTTGACCAGACAGGAAAGACAGTAGGAAAATATTAATAAGGAGAACCCTATGGAAAAGAAAAGCATGAAGGGCTATCTTTATTTGATGCCCGCATTAATTGTCATTCTTTTATTTACGATTTATCCGTTGATTCGTGCTTTTATTATGAGCTTCATGGAAGATTATAACATGATAAACGGTACGTATTCATCAGTGGGCTTTAGTAATTATGTAAGTATTTTCAAGGATAAATACTTCATTAAGGCATTGACTAATACTGGAATTTATGTTGCATTTGTAGTTCCGTGTTCTATTGCATTATCTCTTTTGATCGCTGTTTTATTAAATAGTAAGATCAAGTTTCAGGGATTTTTCCAGACACTTTACTTTTTGCCATATGTTACAAGTGTTATTGCAATTGGTATTGTTTGGAGATGGATATTTAACGAGCATTATGGTCTGTTAAATCAGATCCTTTCATGGTTTGGCATCAAAGCAATTCCGTGGCTGAACAAGAAGCAGTATGCGCTTCCGGCACTTATTATTTTTAGTATCTGGAAGAGCATGGCATTTGATATTTTAATCTTTTTAGCAGGACTTCAGACCATTTCACCTGATTTGTATAATGCTGCAAAGGTTGACTCAACACCGAAGTGGAGAGTCTTTACAAAGATCACACTTCCTGGTATTATGCCTATGGTATCATACGCGCTTGTAATGGGTATGATAAATGCATTTAAGGTTTATAATGAAGTGTATTCTTTGTTTGCATCAAAGGCAGGTCCGGCAAACAGTGCGATTACCGTTGTTTACTATTTGTACGATAAGTTTTACAATCAGTATGAATACGGTGAAGCATCTGCATCAGCAGTTGTTTTATTTGGAATTATCCTAGTCCTTACCTTCGTTCAGAGGAAGCTGACAGGAAGAAAGGATGGATAAGAGAAAAGATGAATAAAAGAAAAATTGTAAATGTTGTTGCAGAGGTGTTAAAATATGCCATATTGATTGCAGGTGCAATCTTTACGCTTCTTCCGTTTTTGTGGATGATTTTGTCATCACTAAAGACATCAGCGGAGATCACGGCCATTCCGCCTTCCCTTTTCCCGAAGGTACCGCAGTTTTCAAACTTTGCTGAGGCTTGGAAGTCTGCTCCATTTCCACGCTATATTTTTAACACTTTGGTCGTTACTATCATTTCTACAGCAGGAGTGCTCGTGACTACTGTACTTGCTGCTTATGCATTTGCACGTTTGAATTTTCCAGGAAAGAAGATTATGCTTTCGTTAATGTTAGCTACACTTATGATTCCTGGAGAAATGTTAATTATTACAAACTTCATTACCATCACGAAGTTAAAATGGATCAATACTTATCAGGCAATGATCGTTCCGTATTTAGCGAGTGTATTCTATATTTACCTGCTGACACAGTTCTTTTCACAGGTACCAGATGCACTTTATCTGGCTGCAAAGGTTGATAAATGTAATGATTTTAAGTATTTGATCAAGATCATGATTCCGATTAATAAGAGTCCGATTACCACGGTATGTATCTTAAATGCAATCGGATGCTGGAACTCTTTTATGTGGCCGTTACTTGTTACAAACAGCAAGGAGATGCGTGTTCTTTCATACGGACTGATGCAGTTTCAGACAGAGAACGGTTCGTCATATGAGCTTATAATGGCAGCATCTTGTATTTTAGTACTTCCAATTGTTGTCGTTTACCTGATTCTTCGAAAATACGTCATCGAGGGTGTTACACAGAGTGGTATCAAGGGATAACTTGTTGTGATTATTATGTTAGAAACCGGAAATCCGGATTCTATAGAGAGTACAAATGTACTATTTAGTCCCCATGCCCGAAGAGGGCAAAAGAAAGGAGAAATTCATGAAGTTAAGAAAAGTAAGTGCAGTTTTAATGTCAATGTCTATGGTTGGTGCAATGGCTGTTCCGACATTTGCAGACGAGGCAAAGACTATTGAGCCATGTGAGATCACATTCTGGCATGCAATGAACGGTAAGCAGGAAGAATCTCTGACAGCTCTTACTGATAAGTTCAATGAGGAGAATGAGTACGGCATCACTGTTACACTTGTAAATCAAGGTAACTACAGTGACTTAAGCACAAAGCTGACAGCAAATGCAGCTGCAGATACTTTGCCGGATCTGTCACAGGGCTATAACAACTGGGTAACTGCTTATACTGATAAGATCGTTCCGCTGGATGATTTCGTTACCGATGAGGATTTCGATTATGATGATCTGATCGACAGCTACAAGGATGAGTGCGAAGTATATGGCTTTGTTGCATGTGTACCATTCAACAAGAGTACTTACGTTTACTTCTACAATAAGACTCTGTTTGATGAGGTTGGCATTGATGTACCGACCACATGGGATGAGCTGACTGAGGCAGGGAAGAAGTTAAAGGAAGCAAAGGATATTGAAATTCTTGGTGTAGATGATCTTTCAGGCTTCTTAGAGGCATCTCTGCATCAGAATGACTGCGAGTACGTAAGTGAGGACGGCGCTCTGTTTGATAATGAGGCAGGTCTTGAGACAGTTTCCTATATCATGAACCTTTACAACAGCGGCTATGCACGTCTTGTAGGTGAGGACAGCTACTTCTCCAATGTTATCTCCAACCAGATGATCGGCGGTTACATCGGTTCTTGTACTGGTGTTTCTTACATCACTGCAGATGGATGGGAGCTTGGCGTAGCACCAGTTCCGGGCAACAAGGAAAAGGCCGTTAATCAGGCAGGTACTAACATTTATATGTTCAGCACCGATGAAAACAAGCAGAATGCTGCATGGGAATACATGAAGTATCTGACAAGCGTTGATTCCACTATCCAGTGGTCTGAAGAGACAGGATATCTGCCAGTAAGAAAGTCTGCATATGAGACAGATGAATTTAAGAAGTTCATGGACGAGGATAAGACCAACAACTATAAGTCTGCATACGAGCAGTCTCCATACTTCTTTGCTCAGCCAGTATTTGATGGCAGCTATGATGTAATGAATACTGTAAGCACTGTTTTAGAGGATTCTATTCTGGACGAGCTTGAACCAGAAGAAGTTCTTGAGAATCTTGTAACTGAGCTCAACGATAAGTTAGGCGTTGACGGTGTTGCTGCAGAAGAGGAGTCTTCTTCCGTAGCTGAATAAGTTAAAAGTAGGGACATACAGGGGCTGTCAGTTAATGGCAGCTCCTTTTTCATCTTTTAAGGAAAGGAAAATTTATGACAACATTAACATTTTATAATGGATTAAGAGAAATCGGCGGCACGTTTGTTGTAGTTGAAACAGATGAGGCAAGATGCATGTTTGATTTCGGATTTGCAGTAATGGATCGCATGGATGATAAGATTGCAGTGCGCTATAACGAGTGCGCGGCAGATTATGCACGTCTTGGAGTGTTAGCTTCACAGGATGGCATTTATGATGAAGAGACGGCAAAAACATTAGGCCTTGTAAGCTTTGAAAACGACAAGAAGAAAAACTTTTTTGTGATTTCTCATATGCATATCGATCATATGGGAGGTCTTGGCATGCTTGATCAGAATCTTCCAGTTTATATGAGTGAGGATTCTTTAAAGCTATATCGCAGACTTGAGGCTTGCGGTGATATTCAGGTAAAGGGCCATAAAAACTGCATCGGCATCTCATATGGTGAAAGCTTTACCGTAGGTGATATTACAGTTGAAGTAGAGGCAATAGATCATGACGTGGTCGGTGCATGCGGATATCGAATTACGACACCGGGAGGAACGATTTGCTATACAGGAGATTATCGTTTCCATGGCTTCCATCCAGAGATTACAAAAGCATTTGGACAGAAAATGAAGGGCGTGGATGTGCTTATTACCGAGGGTGTTACAGTAAGCTTTGATGATGTGGATATACTTTCTCTTACTAAGCCAGAAGAACCAGAAAGAAGCGAGGAGTGGTTACAAGATACGATATGTAAGGAGTCCACAGAGCAGAAGGGACTTATTATTGTTAACCCATATAATAGAAATGTAGAGCGTCTTCATCATTTGATCATGACAGCACAAAAGACTGGAAGAAAGCTTGTCATGGACGGTGTTCAGGCAGATTATGTACAGACATTCTATCCAGAGGATGAGATTTTGATGTATGAGAACAGTGTTGGTGCTGATGTTAAGAAGGCAGAGGAGCGTGGCTGGAGTATTATCACAAGAGAGGAACTTCTTTCTAATCCGTCAAAATATATTTTACAGCAGGACTACGTAAACTTTTATGAGCTGATGGATTTAAGTTCTGTAATTACACTTTATGTTCACATGGACGGTGCACCGCTTGGCGATTATGATCCTTCTTTTGGAAAGATGCACCGTATTTTAGATCATATGAATATCCCATATATGAATATTGGAATAGGCGGCCATTCCAGACCATACTATTTAAGAACTATGCTAGATACCATTGCACCACATATCCTTGTTCCGCTTCACAGCTTCCGTCCGGAGCAGGTAAACACCACACATGCAGATAAGCGCATCCTGCCAGAGTATGGTGAGTGCTTTGCTTTTGAAAATGGTGAGATGATCTTAAAGAAGAATTAAAATAGGAGCGACATCGAATGAGAATTTTAATTGTAAATGATGATGGAATAAAAGCTCCTGGTATACGAAAGCTGGCCGAACTTTCTGTGCAGCTTGGCGAGGTGTGGGTTGTGGCACCAAAGAGCCAGTGCAGCGCGATGTCACAGCGAATCACTTTATTTGAAGATATTGAAGTTACACCGGAATGCTACGATGTAGATGGCGTGCGTGCCTATAGTGTGGGAGGAACTCCTGCAGATTGTGTAAAGGTAGCACTTGAGTTTTTGATGCCAGAAAAGCCAGATGTTGTATTTTCAGGAATTAACAGTGGTTATAACACTGGAATTGATATTCTTTACTCAGGAACTGTTGGTGCAGCAATGGAGGCACTTGCAAATGGTATTCGTTCATTTGCTTTTTCTAATAAAAATGATACAAGCTGGGAGACTGCAGATGCATATCTTATTTCGATTGTAAAAGAGCTTCTTGATGAAAATCTTTCAATGGATCGCATTTGGAATGTGAACTTTCCGGGCTGTGCACTTTCAGAGTGTAAGGGGATTTTGCGTGATCGCATCCCTGCAAAGCACCAGTTTTATCAGGATGATTATGTGCGTACAAATCATGCAGACGGCAGTTTTTCACTTCGCTCAAAGGGCATTATGACAGAAAAGGCAGAGGAGGGTACTGATATCAGTGCGCTTCTCAATAATTTCATATCCATAGGTGTTGTGCGCTGCGCTGCACTTGGATATCAAAAGGACTAGGTTAAATAATGGAAAAAAGAAAAGTAAAAATCTATTATACGTCAGATGTACACGGATATTTCTATCCGACATCATACGGTGATCGAGAGGTAAAACCGATGGGTCTGTTTGCGTGTGCGTCTGAATATAAAAAAGATGACGATACACTTGTGATTGACGGAGGCGATATGCTTCAGGGTTCTGCATATGCCTATTACAGCAGAAATATTCTTGGAAGCTGCGAAAATATTGCACAGATGGTAAATGACTGTGGATATGACTTCTATACGCTTGGAAATCATGATTTTAACTATGGTCAGGAATATCAGGCCATTTATCGCAATAACCATAAAGGTATTTGTGTATGTGAGAATGTGCTTGACAGCGAGGGAAATATTTTATATCCGCATGTGATTCACACGATGAAAAATGGTGTGAAGGTCGGACTAGTCGGTATCGTAACTGATTATATCAATGTGTGGGAGAAAAAAGAAAATCTCGTTGGCATTCAGGTGGTTGATCCATTTGAGGCTGCAAAAAAAGCATTAGAAGATTTACAGAGCAAGGTTGATCTGACGATATGTATTTATCATGGCGGCTTTGAGAGTGATTTAGAGACTGGAAAACGTTTGTCAGAGACGACTGAGAATATCGGTTACAAAATCTGTACAGAGCTTGGCTTTGATGTACTATTAACAGGTCATCAGCACATGCCGGTGGCAGGAAGAATGGTTAATGGCACTTACACACTTCAGCCCCTTGCAAATGGCAGAGAATATGCCTATGTAGAGATTGATCTCGAGAAGGAAGCATTTGCTTTGGAAAACGCAGTTTATCCGGCAGCAATTACCTCCATCAATTCAAAGAAGGTTCAGCCAAACCCTGATAATGCAAAGGAATTGTGTGGGAAGTACAGTTTTGTGGAGGCTAAGGTACAGGAGTGGCTTGATGAGCCGCTTGGTCATCTAAGCAGACCGCTTTACCCAGAGGACAAGGTGAAAATGGCATTAGAAGGAAGTGGTATTGCCGATTTGATTAATCGCATACAGCTTGATGTATCTGGGGCACAGCTGTCCATAGTTGGACTTGCAAATGATATTGTGGGCTTTAATGCTTGTGTAACAACAAGAGATATAATTGCCACATATCCATTCCCAAATACTCTTGTAGTATGCCGTATCACAGGAGAGAAGTTAAGAGCAGCTATGGAACGTGCCGCAGAATATTTCGAGATCGACGAAAACGGCAAAGTAGTAGTAGCAAAGAGCTTCCTTTCTCCGAAGGTCGAGCATTATAATTATGATTACTTTGCAGGTGTTACGTGGGAGATCCACCCAGAGGCACCGATGGGAAAACGTATTCAGAATCTGTGTTACCAGGGAAAGCCAGTGCAGCCTGATGATGAGTTTACACTGTGCATGAATAATTACCGTTATAGTGGTGCAGGTGGCTATCCGATGTATCCAACATGCCAATTGGTAAAGGAAATTAATACAGAGATGGTAGAGATTATAATGGATTATTTCCGTACACATGGCACAGTTGCCATTGATTCTGAGAAAAATTGAAAATAGGTGTATAATAAATGTCAATTGGGAAAGAATACAGATGAAGCTAATTGTATAAAATGTTGACAAAATCTGAAATCTTTCCCAATTGTTTTGTAAAACTTAATGAATATGTAAAGAAAACGTAAGATTTTGTCAAATTTGCTTGACTTTTATCGCGTGTTGTATTATACTAAGCACATGTTGATGAGAACAACATACAAAATAAAAACGCGCTTCTAGCTCAGTTGGTAGAGCACCTGACTCTTAATCAGGGTGTCCAGGGTTCGAACCCCTGGAGGCGCATCAAGTACCGGTTTTGGAGACATATGAGCTCTGGGGTCGGTGCTTTTTTTGTTTTGCGAATTGAAAGTGGCGCGAGTGAGCTGGAACGAAACTGGTTCGTCGACGAAACTATTGCACCGAAGGGATTTTGTAACATAGCCACGTTAACAGTAACAAGCACGGGCGAAGAGAGCGAAAAAAATAAATTGACATAAAAAGACTGTGCGCTATAATAATTAAGAAGAGTTTTGCATTATAAAAATAGTGCAATTAGACTATATTCGCGTGGGGGAAGGAATGAAAACTCAAAAAATAGAACAAAATGCGTGCAAAAATCATAAAAAATCATATTTTTTGATGATTGTCGCGTTTACAATCCTTTTTTTGACGGCAATCGGATGCCAAAAGGAGGTTGATACAAGCTTAGAAGCACAGTCTTCTATAGTGGAGTATACATGTATTTCAGATTCTGACAGTGATAAAAGCTTTTATGTGATTTTAAAGAATTACCATGGAGTCTACTGGGAGACGGTGATAGAGGGCGTATCAAAAGCGGCAAATGAAATAGATGCATCTGTATATCTTGGCGGAATCGACAATGAGACTGATACTGAAGGCCAGATTAAATTGATTGATGAAGCAATAGAAAGCGGTGCGAGTGGAATTTTGCTTGCACCGGCAAACTCGGATGAGCTTGTGGAAAGCTGTAAAAAAGCAAGGGAGAGTGGGATATATGTGGCATTGATTGATTCTTCCATTAATCAATGCGAATTTGATGCCTGCTATATGACAGATAATGTAAATGCAGGACAGATGGCGGCAAAGGAAATGCTTGACTTATTAAAAGAAGCAGGCAATTTGCCGTCAGAGGAGCTTAAAGTAGGCATTATGCTGTCATCTGATACATCACAGGCGATGGTAAATCGCGTATCAGGTTTTTTAGAATACTGGTCTTTGCATTCACCAGAAAAATGGGAGATTGCACAGGACATTTACTTAAACGGCGGTAATGTAGAAAAAGCGCAGTCTGATGCGAAGAAGCTTATTGATCAGCATGAAAACCTGAAAGGTATTTTTGGGTGTAACAATACATCAACCATCGGCATAGCAGGTGAGCTTTTAGAAGAAAATAGAAAAGATATTGTTTTAGTTGGTTTTGACATGGCAGATATTACGGTTCAGATCATTCAAAATCCGGATTATTTTGCAGGAACACTTATGCAGAGACAGGATCAAATGGGATATCTTGGTCTTACTGCTTTATATGATTTTGTAAGTGGAAGCAGGTATGAACAAAAGTATTTTGATACTGGAGTGGTACTGATTGATGCGGATTATCTTAGTGGGAGGGAATGACCGTGAAGGAACGAAGAAAGAGCAAAAAAAAGAGAAGAGGAATGCTCGTATTATATCTAGTAGTGTGTACTGCTGTAATTGTAATAGCCTATTTTCATCTAACGAAGATTGCAAAGGATTATAATACAGAGCATTTGGAGTTAATCAGTGGATTATATGCTGAAAAGATGAATGAAACTATAGATTATCTTCAAAGCTATGCAAAGGAAAATGTCAAAACAGTACGAAATATAGAGGATAAAGAGCCAGAGGAGATATTAGCGCGTTTGGAGCGCGATCTTGATCAGACTGTTTTTTGTGATATAGGTTTTTTTATGAAAGACGGTGAGATCTATGGCGGTGCCTGTGCGGTGGCTGATCTTAAAAAGAATGGATTAGATGAACAGGTAAAAAAAGCAGAAGAATCATTTATTTCTGAACCATATCAGTCAAGTAAGAATGGTGGTATGGTTATGACGGTTGTTGCTATGGCGCCAGATGATGACAGAATAGATGCACTTTATGTATCTGTTATGATAGAAAATTTAAAAAAGCTTGGGATTTATGAGCTTTTACAGGGCAAAGTCAGCGTTCATCTGCTAAAGTCAGATTCGGAAAATTATATTACATGTATTAGCGGTAAAGAATCAACATCAGGTATATGGAATAATCTGCTTCTTCAGCAAAAATATTTTCGCTATTACGATGGATATTCTTACAATGATTGGGTGCTTGATATGCGCATGGGGGTAAAAGAAGGCAGATTTACAGCAAATGTCAGAGGCGAGGATGCAACTATTTCATATCGAAGTATTTCGAGTATGCCGGGATGGTATATTATAGTACAGCTGGCAAATAAAAAAATTTCTAATATTACACAGTATTTTTCAGCTTGGGGTGGTGTGTATGGAAGCATTCTCGTGTTATTTACGATATTGTATATGCTGACAATTCTTCTTATGGAAAAGAAGGATAAGGAAATTTATAAAGGATTGTCTGATACTGATGCACTCACAGGGCTTTTTAACCGCAGAGCATTTCAGGCAGCTGTGGATGAAACTCTTTTAAAGAGGATAGCGGGCGTTTTTATTTTTATTGATGTGGATAACTTTAAGGATTATAATGATAAATATGGTCACGCTAATGGAGATTTGTGCCTGAAGCATTTTGCAGCTGCTATGAAAAAATGTTTCCCTAAGGATAGTATTCTTGGCCGCTATGGAGGAGATGAGTTTGTTGTTTACATAAAGAATGCTGCGTCAGATGATGCTCATAGATATATGGACGAATTTCAAAGAGAAATTTCTCATTTGATAATGGCGGGAGGTGAGCATGTCACGGTGTCTGCCAGTGCAGGAGGAGTAGCCTTTATTGGCGAAGGAGAGGATTTTGTTTCGCTGTGCAGAAGTGCGGACAACATGCTCTACGATGTGAAACGAAATGGAAAAGGCACTTTTAAAATTAAAGGTGCGAAAAATATGTGAATTAAATTCACTTGACAGATTTATTAAAGCATTCTATACTTAAAATAAATTAAAAGACGTGGCGATACAGATTCGGGTTTATTTGTGTTGCTACAACTATAATTATATATAAGGATAGAGTGGAGGTGTATTTATGGCACGAAAAGCAGTACGTCTGTCCGATATAGCAGAAAAGCTTGGTGTCAGCACAGTAACAGTTTCCAATGCACTTGCCAATCAGCGTGGTGTCAGCGAAGAGCTTCGCGAAAAAATTAAGGAGATGGCATCTGAGATGGGCTATCATGCACCAGGAACGCAGATAATGGCAAAAACGGCAGTAAATATTGGCGTGCTTGTGCAGGAACGTTATCTGGGAAATGGATCATCGTTTTATTGGAGGCTTTATCAGGAACTTGCCACTGCGTGTGCGGCTCACAATTGTCTTTTGGCATTCTGCGTGTTGAAGCCAGATGAAGAAAAAAATACAGTGCTGCCGGTTATGGTCAGTGATCATAGAATTGATGGACTTATAATAATGGGAGAGATCAGCAGAGCATACTTAAGAATGCTTGAGAAAGAAGCTGGAATGCCGATGATTTTTCTGGACTTTTTTGCAGCAGAGTTTGATGTAGACTGTGTCATTTCAAATAATTTTTATGGCATGTACACAGCAACAAGACATCTAATTAAGAAAGGTCATAAAAAGATTGCCTATGTCGGAAGCGTAAAATCAAGTAACAGCATTGCGGATAGGTACTTTGGATATTTAAAGGCGATTCGCCAGTACGGTCTTGAAGAACGTGAAGAATGGATTGTTGAGGATCGCACACCAGGTACTATGGAGATCATAGAGCCCAAGCTGCCAAAGGATATGCCAACGGCATTTGTATGCAATTGTGATCAGACAGCAAGTGTGCTTATTCATGAACTAGAAGGAAACGGCTACCGTGTGCCGGAGGATGTTTCAGTTGTTGGTTATGATAACTTTGTCTTTATGCCAGTCTGTGACGTGGCTATTACAACATATGGCGTTGATATGCCGGAAATGGCAAAGGCGGCGGCAGAGCGCATTATCTCGAGAGTTAAAGGACTCGATAAGGGACCGGGGCGTCTTAGCATCATAAGTGGAAATCTGATTGACGGAGAGAGTGTAAGAGCACTAATATAAAAATAAATAACTATTCGGAATGCAATTTGCAAAGTTTTGAATAGTCGCAAAATATTAAAAAGAGCAGGTATGGGAAAATACCTGCTCTTTTGTTGTTGAAAAGTTACAAATTGAAGTAAAATTTAACAGTTAACATGTTAAATGAAAGAAAAGTAACATGTTAACATAAAAATGTTAAGTAACAAGGTAACAAAACACTATCTTTTTGACGAGAGAAAAACGAGGACAAGGTGCATGTATACACGTTCTACACAAATAACTACTAAAAATATAAAAAATAATATGCAAAATAGTAAAAAACCTATTGACATGACAGAAAAAACGTGTTAACATTTAGCTACGAGTTAACCATTGGTAAGGAAACAAAATTCTAAATTAGTGTAAAGTTTGTGTTCAGAATGATGTTTTACAATGGTTTTGAATCAGACTGTTTGAAAAAAACAGAGAAAAGTGAAGAGTTCCAGAATGAAAAAAGGAGGAGAAAATCTTGAGTAAACCAACAAAAAGGAAAAAAACTCACTGGACGAAAAATGACACCGAGTTAACAATCATGGCGCTGCCTACCACGATCTGGTACATTTTGTTTTGTTTCTTGCCGATGTTCGGCTTGATTATTGCATTCAAAAATTACAAGGTTATTGGTGGAAAGAGCTTCATCTACAATTTGATTCACAGTGAGTGGGCCGGTGTTAAGAACTTTATGTTCTTAATTAAATCAAATGATTTGTTCGTAATTCTGCGAAATACGATTTTATACAATCTTGTATTTATTGTACTTGGTATGGTCGTTTCTGTAGGACTTGCAATTATGATCAGCCTGATGCGCAATAAGAGAGCGTCAAAGGTATATCAGACGATGATGTTTTTCCCATACTTCATGTCATGGGTTGTAGCTTCATACTTTTTGGATGCCTTTTTAAATCAGAACAACGGTTTGATTAACAACATGTTAAGAAACAGCGGACAGCAGCCGATTCAGTGGTACATGACTGCAGGCGCATGGCCGGCTATTTTGACTTTTATGTATTTGTGGAAATCAACAGGATACAATATGGTTATTTATCTGTCTAGTATCTCTGGTATTGATACAACTCTTTATGAAGCAGCCGTTATGGATGGTGCAAATAAGCGACAGCAGGTATTTCACATTACACTGCCGTGTTTGAAGAACGTTATTATTATGATGTTCATTTTGAATGTTGGTAAGATTTTCTACTCTGACTTTGGATTGTTCTATCAGCTTTCACAGGGAGCAAGTGGTTCGATCTTTAAGACAACAGCAACCATCGACACATATATATACAATGCACTGCGCTCTTCCACAATAGGAATGACATCTGCTGCAGCATTCTTCCAATCTGTTGCATGTTGTATCACCATCATTCTTGCCAATGCAATTGTTAAGAAGTTCGATGAAGATAGTGCGATTATTTGATGGAGGTACGAAAATGGCAAAAAATAAAAAAGATCTTGATTTGGCAGATTCTTCTAATTTAAACCAAATTAAAAAGTCGACGAATGTTGTTTTTAATATTTTGTTTGTGATTCTGGCACTGACTTGTATTATTCCGGTCGTGTTCATCTTTATCATTTCGATCACCTCAGAGCAGTCAATTAAGATGAATGGATATCAGTTTATTCCTGAATCTTATTCACTTGATGCATACAAGTTTTTGTTTAGAGAGGGTGAAATGATCCTTAGAGCACTTGGTGTTTCTGTTTTGGTTACAGCAGTTGGTACGACACTTGGTGTTATTTTGACAATGCTGATGGGATATGTGCTTTCAAGAAGCAACTATAAGCTGAATGGCTTTTTTACAATGGTTGTATTCATCCCGATGATTTTCAATGGTGGTATGATTTCATCTTACGTTGTAAATACACAGCTTTTAAATTTGAAGAACAGCATCTGGTCGCTGATTTTACCGCTTTGTGTTTCTTCATTTAATGTTGTAATATGTAAGACTTTCTTTAAGACAAATATTCCGGAATCAGTTATTGAATCGGCACAGATTGATGGTGCGACGCAGTTTCAGATTTTTGGAAAGATTGCACTTCCGTTATCAAAGCCGCTTATGGCAACTATCGCATTGTTCTTAACATTTGGTTATTGGAATGATTGGTTCCAGTCTTCCTTGTACATCAGCAATACAAATCTGTATTCCTTACAGGCATTGCTTGATCACGTACAGAGAAATATCGAGGTTATGGCAAATAATCCATCCCTTGGACTTAGTACAGCACAGTATATGAACTCAATGCCAAAGGAAGGTGCACGAATGGCGATGGCTATTATCATCATCATTCCAATCGCATGCTGCTATCCATTCTTCCAGAGATATTTCATTTCTGGTCTTACAGTAGGTGCAGTAAAGGGATAATGTAAGAGAATCATACTGAAACATTTTGATACCAGGGTCAAAAGCTCCAAAAGCCGTTCGTGCTTGCACGATAAGACTTTTGAGCTTGGAACCCGCAAAAACATGAGGATGCAGCGATTTTCGAAGAAAATCAGCGAATCCGAATGTTTTTAGAATTGCGAAAGTTGCATAGCAACGGAGCAATTCGTGGGTATCAGTTGAAAATAAAAAAATATTTTAATATATTTCAATTTTAAGGAGGAAACAATAATGAAAAAGAGACAGATTTTAACACTCGGACTTTCCGTTGCTATGACAACTGGAATGATGGCAGGCGTGGTAAGTGCAAACGCTGCAGAGGATCCGGTAACTTTAAAGTGGATTCAGGTTGGCGGCGGAATGCCAAAGACCTATGACGAGTGGCTTGATCAGATTAATCCATATCTGGAAGAGAAGATCGGTGTGAATGTAGAGATGGAAATCGTACCGTGGGGCGACTGGGATAACAGAAGAAATGTTATCACAAACTCAGGTGAGTATTTTGATATCCTGTTTACCGATCAGAACCGTTATGGCTCAGAGGTAAGCACAGGCGTACTTCTTGATATCACAGATATGCTTGAAGAGAATGCACCAGAGCTGTATAAGATGATTCCAGAGGATTACTGGAATGCAGTAGAAATTGATGGTAAAGTTTACGGCGTACCGACCTACAAGGACAGCTCCCTTTCAGAGTTCTTTGTATGGGATCAGGATATTGCAGATAAGTATGAGATCGATGTTGAGAAGGTAACTGATTTTGAGTCTCTTTACACAGCATTAAAGACAATTAAGGAAGGTGAGGGCGGATCTCCGTACTTCATGTCCAAGAACGGTGCAAACTTCCTGCTGAATTTATCTTATGATGATTTAAGTTCTGGTCTTCCGGCAATCGGCGTAAAGTATGATGATGAGACTATGACTGTTGTAAATCCATTAAATGATGAAGAACTTCTTTCTAAGCTGGATATTATTCACCAGATGTATCAGGAAGGCATCATCAATGGAGACGCTCCGACAGCAGATGATTCCAGTAAGTATGCAACATTCTTCGCAGCACAGGGCTGGAGTGGCGCTGCAAAGACAACATGGGGACCAAACAATGGTGTTGAAAACTGTACAGCAGTTCAGTACGGCGATACTGTTGTATCCAATACAACTGTTCGTGGTTCTATCAATGGTATCTACTCAGGATGTGAGCATCCAGATAAGGCACTTGAGCTGTTGAATCTTGTTAATACTGATTCTAAGGTACGTGACTGGTTCTACTACGGTGCAGAAGGCGTTGACTTCGAGTACACCGAGGATAATAAGGTACATCGCCTGAGCACAGATTGGAAGATGGCTGGATATACACAGGGTACTTTCTTCAACGTAACTCAGACTGATGATGTTGATTTCAATCAGTGGGATGAAGTAAAAGAGTTAAACGAGAATGCAAAACCATCTGTTATGATCGGTTTCAACCTTGATACCTCTGAGATCGAGACAGAGCTTGCAAACTGCCGTGCCGTATATGAGAAGTACTATTCAGAACTGTTTACTGGCGCAAGAGAGCCTAGAGAAATGGTAGAAACCATTAATGAAGAGCTTGAGAAGGCTGGTTGGGAGACCATTCGCGAGGAAGCTCAGAAGCAGATCGACGCTCAGAAGTAATATATTGCTTGTGGTGTTTTCTATATGTACCAGGTGTCATACCGTATTGTCTTCGAAACAGATTAATAAAATGATTCGTGTTTTCGAATCCTACGGCTGTGCTGATTTCTCCGATACGGTCATCACTACACGTTAAAAGCTCACATGCTTTTTGCAGGCGAAGACAATTTAGGTAGGCAATTGGTGACTGCCCAAAAGCTGCTGTAAATTCATGGGCAATACGGAAACGACTGATTTCGTATTGAGTTTCTAATTCTGCCAGCGAAAAAGGTTTGGCAAAATTTTTATGAAACGAATTACGAATAGAAATTAAATAAGAAGGAATCATATATGGGAGGCTCGACTGCGCATGGCAGCGAGCCTCTTTTATAGTTAAGCATAAAAGGCTGGTAAGCTGTTCGTCTAGCCAAAGTGGATCATTCTTGCAGTTTGAAAGAGCATCATACAGATGAGAAAGCTGTACAGGCAGCATAGAAGAACCAGAAATTACAAAAGGCTCTTTCACTGAATCGGAGAATAGTTTATTATAATAAGAAATAGATGATCCTGAGAGAAAGAATAGATAAAACTTCCACGGTGCATTTTCTAGGTATAGACGCCAGCGCTTCGAGAGCGGAAAGAAAAACAGAGAGTATTTTTTTAAAGAATAATGGTCGAAATTATTATGATCAGTGTCATCCTTAGTTATATTCTGTGCGGTATTTTTGGTGAACTCTAAAAAACCTCGTCCTTCTGTGATGAGGAGAAGGCAATAGCCGTCAGTCGGTGCAAAGTTAGCATCAAAAATGCGGATGTCTGATATTGAAAGTGCTGCAGGAAGAGAAAGCGGCGGTTCAGGATCAAAGAGAGGGGTAATGAGTGGATTGGCATGTTCGATTAAACGTCGCATCGCTGATACGGAAACTTTTGATGCAGAAGTCATACCTGACAAAAAATTAGATAAAAAATTTGCAGTAGTACTGACCATGTTAAAATACCCCTTTCTATACAAAAATGTAACTATTCATAAAAATATGCGAATGCAGCATTGTTTGATCATTAGCAAGAATCATATATTTTTTATTCCAGATCACAGTATAAATACTTTTTACTAAAAAAGCAATAGTTTTAACATGAAAAAACGATTAAATTTAATAATAAATAAAACGATTAAATTAACTAAAAAATAAGGAAAATATAAAATAAAACAGCAATAGACAAACAATGATAAAAATTGTGCCTGTAAATAAAAATAAAACTTCGTTTGTGAAAATTCATAATGAGTAAATAAAACTGATTAGGTTCATTATGCTATTTTTGAAAATTTCTGCAAGATTCTTATATAAAAAACAAGATTAAATGATGCAAAATGCAAAAACACATGCTATTATAAGATCATAAAAATTAAGTTAAATTAACTTAATAAAAAACGGAGGTAAATTTATGAGAGTAAGAAAAATGACTGCACTTATGTTAGCAGGAGCAATGACAGCATCTATGGGAACTTTTGCATTTGCAGATGAGGCAAAGGAGCTGCCAACAATCGATTCCATTAAGCTTGGTGAGGATTACACAGATCTGACTGCTTCAATCAAGGTTTTAACACACAGAACTGATATTGTAGACACCACTTTCCAGGATTATATCAAGAAGTTCAATGAGTCTTATCCAAACATTACGATTGAGTACGAGGCTGTTACTGATTATGCAGAGGACATTAAGCTTCGTCTGACAACAGATGATTGGGGCGATATCTGTGGTATCCCAACAAATCTTCAGAAGAATGAGCTGGAAGATGAATTCATCAGCTATGGTGATAAGAAAACTCTTGATGAGAATTATGTTCTGTTAAATAATTTCGCTTATAACGGAAATGTTTATGGAATTCCTTCTACAGGTAATGCACAGGGTATCGTATATAATAAGAAGGTATTTGAGGAAGCAGGAGTTACAGAGCTTCCAAAGACACCAACCGAATTTATTGAAGCACTGCAGAAAATTAAGGATAACACAGATGCAATTCCGCTGTACACTAACTTTGCAGCAGGCTGGACCATGGGTGCATGGGATGCTTATATCGGCGGATGTGCAACAGGTGATCCTGACTTTATGAATTACGGTATGGTACATGGTGAGAATCCATTCGCAGATAATGGTGATGAGACTGGTCCATTTGCAGTTTACAACATTTTATATCAGGCAGTTTCACAGGAGCTTGTTGAGGATGACCCGACAACAACAGACTGGGAAGGCTGCAAGGGTATGATCAACAATGGCGAGATCGGCTGCATGGTTCTTGGTTCCTGGGCAGTTGTTCAGATGCAGGAGGCAGGCGATAATGCAGATGATATCGGATATATGCCATTCCCGATCACAGTAGACGGTAAGCAGTATGCATCAGCAGGTCCTGACTATTGCTATGGTATCAATGTTCATTCTGATTATGACAATCAGTTAGCTTCCATGATCTATGTAAAGTGGCTGACCGAAGAATCCAACTTCTCATATGATCAGGGCGGTATCCCGATCTGTGTAGGCAATGAGTACCCAGATGTACTTGCTGCATTTGATGGCGTAGAGCTTGTAGTAGATAATCCGGCACCGGAAGGTGAGGAAGATCTGTTTGGTGAGATCAATACTGAGTCTGAAATTTCCTTGAATGCTGATAATACACATGTACAGGATGTTCTTGAGCATGCGCTTAATGGTGACAAGACTATGGAAGAGATCGCAGATGAGTGGAATCAGGCTTGGACAGATGCTCAGGAAGAGTATGATATTACTCCTGCACCATATGTATACGGATCTGGCGTAGCTGCTGAGTAATAAAGTTAGTTTTAGAAAGAAAAAGTAAAAAATAGGGTGCAAACCTTACACAAACGGCACATCTGAGTTTTCAGGTGTGCCGCGTATGATAAAAGGGTGCGTTTTTAAGAAGGAGGAAATGCAATGGCTGCTTCCGCTACAAATATGAAAACAAAGAAAACATTTGGGCAGTGGTTTAAAAGCAGAAAGGTTCAGCAATGGCTGGTAATTGTATCATTTATGATTGTGCCTGTGCTGTTACTTCTTGTTTTTTCATATGTTCCGTTTGCCAAAATGTTTGAATTTAGTTTATATAAGATGAAATCTTACGACAGCAAAAACAATACATATGTGGGATTTAAAAATTATATTGATGTATTTACAAGAGATGACTGTTTTAACTCATTAAAGCTAGCTGGATATTATATCGTGGCATCATTTATTCAGCTGGCAATGGCATTGTATTTTGCAACAATTCTGTGCTTCAAGGTAAGAGGAAGCTCTTTATTTAAGGGACTTATCTTCTTCCCATATCTGATTAGTGGTATCGCAATTGGATTTATTTTCAAATTTTTCTACACAAGAGGCTTCGTACTCGATACTGTTTTGTCATGTATAGGATTAAATCCAGAGAATCTTCCATACTGGTTAAAAGATACAAGAATCAACAATGCGTCCCTTGCGGCAACATCTGTATGGCGTTACATGGGACAAAATATGGTACTTTTTCTTGGTGCAATGATGTCTGTTGATCCATGTCTTTATGAGGCAGCTTCAATTGATGGTGCAAATGCATGGCCTAAATTCCGCTATATCATGCTTCCAAGTATTAAGTCTGTTATCGTATTAAATATGATTCTTTCTATTTCAGGTTCATTAAGTGCATTCGAGCCGCCATACGTTATCACAGGCGGTACCTTTGGAACAGCAACATATTTCGTTATGATGAACAGCTTAGCACATGAGAAGGGCAAGATTGGTCTGGCAGCAGCTATGGCAGTTGTATTGATGGGTCTGATCTTTATTGTAACGATCTTCCAGCAGGTAGTAATGAAGCTGATTGATGAAGATGCGAGAGAAGAGAGAAGAAATCGTAAAATACAAAAACAGATTAGAAAACAGGGTATCAAATAAGGAGGAATTGACATGACTGCAAAAAATCGTATTGCGAAATATCTGTGGACGTTTATTAAATATTTTTCGCTGATTCTGGCAGGCTTTATTGCCGTGCTGCCGGTTGCCAGCTGTGTGATCACCGCCTTTAAGACACCGGAGGAATATGCGTCAACTAATGTTATGACGCTCCCTGGAAAATTTTATTTTAAAAACTTTACAGAAGCATTTCAAAAGGCAAACATGGGAGTGGCATTCCTAAACAGCTTGATCATTCTTGTTGTTGTATTGTTCTTCTCAATCATGTTTGGTGCCATGCTTGCCTACATCTTAAATCGTTTCACCTTCCCAGGCAGAGGCATAATTAAAAATCTGTTCTTATTTGCCAGCCTTCTTCCTGGTATTGCAATGCAGGTTACTGTTTACAAGATCATGTACAACATGCATTTGATAAACTCCATCCCTGGTTATATCATTCTTCTTTGCGGAACTGATATTATTTCCGTAACGATCTTTATCCAGTTCTTTGAGAATCTTCCAAATTCACTGGATGAATCAGCTATCATGGATGGATGTACATATTTTGGTGTATTTTTTAAGATCTTACTTCCGCTGTTAAAGCCGGCAATTGTCACCGTTATGATCTTAAAGGGTGTTGGTACTTATAATGAGTATTACATGGCAAACTTATATCTGCAGGACAAGTCACGTCTTGTAACAGTTGCAACTTCACTTTACAAGTTTACAGGTCCTCTTGGAAATCAGTATAACTACATCTGCGCAGGTGTTATCATCACACTTCTTCCGGCATTGATTATCTTTATTCTTTGTCAGAAGCAGATTTACGGCGGACTTGCTGCAGGTTCAGTAAAGGGTTAATGGCAGCAGTTTTACCTAAAAGCTGTAACGAAAAACAAATATATAAGGTGCGCGGCTTTGTACGTGTGCAGAAATGAGGGAAATATGAGCAAAGTTAAAATGATTAGTCCAGAAGTAAAGAACGTACCATGGCAGGAGAAGCCAGAAGGGTTAAAAGGGGCTCCGATCTGGAGATATAGTGAAAATCCGATCATTGGAAGAAATCCAATCGAGGGCGTTGCAAGAATATTCAACAGTGCAGTAATGCCATTTGAGGATGGATTTATAGGTGTATTCCGTGGCGAACAGACAAACGGTATCCCATATATTTATTTAGGCAGAAGCAAGGATGCAATTCACTGGGAGTTTGATTCAAATAAAATCCCATTTGTAGATGAGGATGGAAATCCGTTTATGCCGATCTATGCATACGATCCTCGTCTTGTAAAGGTTGAGGATACATATTATATCATTTGGTGTCAGGACTTCTACGGTGCTTCTATTGGAATGGCAAAGACAACTGATTTTAAGACATTTGTTCGTCTGGAAAATCCATTTATTCCATTTAATCGTAACGCTGTGCTCTTCCCGAGAAAGATTAATGGAAACTTCATTATGCTCTCAAGACCAAGTGACAGCGGACATACACCATTCGGTGATATCTTCCTTTCAGAGAGTCCGGATATGGTTTACTGGGGCAAGCATCGTCATGTTATGGGACGCAGCAGTGAATGGTGGGAAAGTGTAAAGATTGGCGGAGGAGCAGCTCCGATTGAAACATCTGAAGGATGGCTGTTATTCTATCATGGTGTTTCTGGTACATGTAATGGCTATGTGTACAGCATCGGTGGAGCAATCCTTGATATTGACAATCCGTCTATCGTAAAGTATCGCTGTGAGAACTTCCTTTTGACACCAGAAGAGTGGTATGAGGAGAGAGGCTTTGTTCCGAATGTAACATTCCCATGTGCAACGATCCATGACAGTGTTTCTGGTAAGATTGCTGTTTACTATGGATGTGCAGACAGCTATGTAGGACTTGCCTTCACAACAGTTGATGAGATTGTAGATTATATTAAGACACACAGTCATGTAACAGAGTCTGACACTGAGATCGGAAGAAGATAAAAGGCAAACAGGAGGCAGCGTGTCATGCAGGAAATAAATAAAATGAAACAGCAGATACAGGATCATCTCGATAAAGTCATCCTGCCGTTTTGGGAAAGTTTGAAAGATGATGAGTACGGCGGATTTTATGGCTACATGGATATAGATCTGAACGTGGACAAAAAGGCTGTCAAGGGATGCATTTTAAATAACCGTATTCTTTGGTTTTTTGCAAATGCGTATTTGAACCAAAAGCGTCCAGAGCTTCTTTCTTATGCAAAGCATGCCTATGAATTTTTAAAGGTGGCATGTCTTGATAAGACATACGGCGGTGTTTATTGGTCTGTTACATTTGATGGAAAGCCTGAGGAAGATATGAAGCATACATATAATCAGGCATTTGCGATTTATGCACTTTCTTCCTATTATGATGCATCAGGTGATAAAGAGGCGCTCGATATTGCATTTAGCATTTATGATGTGATTGAGGCACACTGCAAGGATGATAAGGGATATTTAGAAGCGTTTGACCGCAATTTCCAGCCAGTAAGCAATGAAAAGCTCTCAGAAAACGGCGTCATGGCAGAGAAAACAATGAATACGCTGCTTCATGTATTTGAAGGTTATACGGAGCTGTATCGTGTGACAAAGGATAAGAGGGTAGGAGAAAATCTTCGCTGGATGTTAGACATTTTTGCGAAAAAGGTATATAATCCAGATAAGAAGCGTCAGGAAGTGTTCTTTGACAAGGACTGGAATACACTGATTGATCTGTATTCATATGGTCATGATATAGAGACATCATGGCTGATTGACAGAGGACTGGAGATTTTGAATGATCCGGCTGTGACAGAAAAGCTCTCCCCGATTACAGATACACTAGCAGAGCAGATTTACAAAATTGCTTATAAAGATCATTCTGTAATCAACGAATGTGAGAGAGGTGTAGATAACACAACGCGTGTATGGTGGGTTCAGGCAGAATCTGTTCTTGGTTTTATGAATTATTATCAGAAGCATCCAGAAAAGACAGAGTACTTTAAGGCTGTACAGGATATCTGGGAGTATATTCAAACGTACATGGTTGATAAGCGCCCTGGTTCTGAGTGGTTCTGGGATCTTGATGAAAATAAGCAACCGTCAGACAAAAAGCCAATTGTAGAGCCGTGGAAATGCCCATATCACAATGGACGTATGTGTTTCGAAATGATTAACAGGCTTTAATAGCAGTGAAGAAGACAGGAGGAGATAATACAATGAAGCTTCATGAACAGTATTATGTGGAAAAAGCAAAAGTAGAGAAGCTGATTGCAAAGAAGAATCAGAAGTCAGATTTTTATAATGGTATTTATGATCGTTACACTGATCCAGTTTTGACAAGAGAGCATATCCCGGTTGAGTGGAAATATGATGTAAATCCAGAGACTAACCCGTATTTTATGGAGCGTCTTGGCGTGAATGCCGTATTTAACTCTGGTGCTATTGAGTTAAACGGAAAATATTATTTAATTGCCCGTGTTGAGGGAAATGACAGAAAATCCTTCTTTGGCATAGCAGAGAGTGATTCACCGGTAGACGGTTTTCGTTTTTGGGATTATCCGGTGCTGCTTGATGATATCTGTCCGGAAGAGACAAATGTTTATGATATGCGTCTGACAAAGCATGCAGACGGCTGGATCTATGGTGTATTTTGTTCTGAGAGTAAAGATACAAAATCAAGTGATCTTTCAGCAGCAGTTGCAGCAGCAGGAATCGTGCGCACAAAGGATTTAAAGCATTGGGAGCGTCTGGACAATTTAAAGACACTTCATTCTCCTCAGCAGAGAAATGTTGTGCTTCATCCAGAGTTTATTCATGGCAAGTATGCATTCTATACCCGTCCAATGGATGATTTTATTGATACTGGAAGTGGCGGCGGAATCGGATTTGGTCTTTGCGAGGACATTGAGCACGCTGTTATTGACGAGGAGATTATCACTAGCAAGAGAAAGTATCACACAATCACTGAGGCAAAGAATGGTGCAGGTGCTGTTCCGATCAAGACAGACCGCGGATGGATTCATATCGCACATGGTGTAAGAAATACAGCAGCAGGTCTTCGTTACGTTATTTACGCATTTGCAACTGCACTTGACGATCCATCTAAGGTAATCGCAGAGCCATCAGGCATGTTAATCGGACCAAGAGATTGGGAGAGAGTCGGTGATGTATCAAACGTTGTATTCACAAACGGTGCGATTGAGAAAGATGGAAATGTGTATATTTATTATGCAGCAAGTGATACAAGACTTCATGTGGCATCTACAACAGTAGATAAACTTATAGATTATGTATTCTCAACTCCATCCGATCCAGGCAGAAGCGTTCTTTGCGTACAGCAGCGCTGCGATTTGATCAGAAAAAATTTAGAATATATCAATAAGTGCAAAGAAGAAGAGTAAAAAAGGAATAAATTAGGATATGGACAATATGACACGATTAAAAAATCTGATGAAGCGAGCTGCAAACGGTGAATCTCTTGTAATCGGTTTTTTAGGTGGTTCTATCACGCAGGGAAGTCTATCGTCAACACCAAAGACTTGCTATGCGTATCTAGTCTATGAGTGGTGGAAAAAATCATTTCCAAACGCGGCATTTTCCTTTGTAAATGGCGGAATTGGCGGTACAACTTCTCATTACGGCGGTGCACGTGCATGGAAGGATGTACTTTGCTATCGTCCTGATATTGTGACGGTTGACTTTTCTGTTAATGATGATGCAAATGAGTTTTTTGAGGAGACTTATGAGGGAACGCTTCGTCGTTTGCTTGCGGCACCGTCTTCTCCTGCAGTAGTTGTGCTAAACAATGTGTTCTATGATACTGGAAAGAATGCTCAGGATTATCATAACCGCATTGCAGATCACTATGGTATCCCGCATGTCAGCATTAAAGACACCGTTTATCCTGATGTGGAAAGCGGTAAGATCGTGCGTGCTGATATCACGCCTGATAATTTGCATCCAAACGATAAGGGACACCGCCTCGTTGCAGATGAAATCTGCAAGCTTCTTGATTCCATAAAGGCAGAGGTGGAAGAAGAAACGATTGCGGGAGAAAATATCGAAGGCAAAAGCACGAAGACAGAGGCATCAGTATTGCTTCCAGCACCACTCACAGAAAATGCTTACGAGCATAGCCGCTTGATTCAGATTCAGGATAACGAAGCTATTCTGGATGGCTTTTTGGTTGATCCAATTGAGAAAAAAGGAATGCTTGATATTTTTAAAAATGGATGGACAGCAGCGCATACAAATGATAAAATTAGTTTTGAGATCGAATGCAGCTGTCTGGCTGTTCAGTACCGTAAATCGGTACAGCAGCCGGTACCAAAGGCCAAGGCAGTAATTGACGGCGATGAGGCACATGCGGTGATTTTGGATGGAAATTTCACAGAGGACTGGGGTGACTGCCTTTATTTAGAACCACTTCTGCATCATGCAGAAAAGAAGGTTCATAGGATTGAGATCACAATAACAGACGCAAAGGATATCGTGCGGCCGTTCTATCTGGTATCGCTGATTGTTTCATGAACGACATGTAAACTTGTGACGAAGACTGTGCTGAGCCACAGCGCATTCGAGAAGTTAATTTAGAAAGGACAAGAAAAACATGGACGAGAATGTTAAGAAAAATTATGAGTACTGGTGTACATCCCCAATCTTTGATGATGCCACAAAGTCAGAGTTAAAGTCACTTGAGGGCAATGAGGATGAGATCTTTGATCGTTTTTATAGAGAGCTGGAGTTTGGTACAGGTGGTCTGCGCGGTGTAATCGGTGCAGGTACAAATCGTATGAACTTCTACACTGTAGGAAAGGCTACACAGGGTCTTGCAAACTTTATCAATAAGCAGGGTGCTGCAGCAAAGGGCGTTGCAATTGCATTTGATTCTCGCCGTATGTCTCCTGAGTTTGCGGATACCGCTGCATGCGTATTAGCTGCAAATGGAATTAAGGCATATATTTTTGATAGTCTGCGTCCAACACCAGAGCTGTCCTTTGCACTTCGTACACTTGGATGCACAGCAGGTATCGTTGTAACAGCCAGCCACAATCCACCGGAATATAATGGATACAAGGTATACTGGGAGGATGGCGCACAGATCACAGCTCCTAAGGATGCACAGATCATTGGCGAAGTAAATGCAATTAAGGATTATGCAGAGATCAAGAAGATGACTACAGAGGAAGCAAAGGCTGCAGGACTCTATGAGGTAATCGGAAAAGAGATCGATGACAAGTACATGGAAGCATTAAAGAAGCTTGTTCTTCATCCAGAGGCAATCAAGCAGATGGCATCTTCCTTAAAGATCGTTTATACTCCACTTCATGGAACTGGAAATGTGCCGGTACGCCGCGTATTAAAGGAGCTTGGCTTTGAGCAGGTAACTGTTGTTCCAGAGCAGGAGCTTCCAGATGGCAATTTCCCAACAGTATCCTATCCAAACCCAGAGGATAAGAAGGCATTTGCTTTGGCACTTGATTTGGCAAAGAAGATTGACGCTGACCTTGTTCTGGCAACTGACCCAGATGCAGACCGCCTCGGTGTCTATGCAAAGGATACTAAGACCGGCGAATACAAGGTATTTACCGGAAATATGTCTGGTATGTTAATCTGTGAGTATGAGATGTCTCAGAAGAAGGCACTTGGCATTCTGCCAGAAAACGGTGCACTTGTTACCACAATCGTATCTTCCAACATGGCTCAGGCTGTTGCAAAGGAATACGGAATGAAGTTTATCGAGTGCCTGACCGGATTTAAGTATATCGGTGAGCAGATCAAGTTCTTTGAGCAGAGCGGAAGCAACGAGTATGTATTTGGTTTCGAGGAGAGCTATGGTTGCCTTGTTGGAACACATGCAAGAGATAAGGATGCTGTTGTTGCAGTTATGGCACTTTGCGAGGCTGCTGCTTACTACAAGACTCAGGGCATCACACTTTGGGATCAGATGTTAAACATCTACAACAAGTATGGTTACTACAAGGAAGATCTGTTCACCATGACCTTCAAGGGTGCAGATGGCGCAAAGAAGATGCAGGATATGATGGATGCATACCGTAAGAACACACCAAAACAGGTTGGTGCATATAAGGTACTGCGTCTGCGTGATTACAAAAATGATGTCATCACCGATCTTGCAACTGGCGAGACGATACCGACTGGCCTTCCAAAGTCCAATGTACTTTATTTCGAGCTTGAGAATGATGCGTGGTTCTGTGTTCGTCCGTCTGGAACAGAGCCAAAGATTAAGTTCTATGCAGGTATTAAGGGTAATAGTCTTGATGATTCTGCAAAGAAGCTTGATGAGCTGATGGAAGCAATTAAAAATGCATAATTAAACCGTGTAAAAAAACAAGATTGCTGCAGACTGGCTTTAGGCTGCTAGTCTGCAGTGTGTGATGTGAGGAAAATAAAATATGAAGATACTGCCTAATAATAGCAGTCTCATATATAGTGGAAGGATCGACGTGAGCGATCCTTTTGCTATAGTATGGACATATCCGGGAACATTTGTAAGAATGAAATTTAAGGGCACACAATTATTTATCCATGTGCGCAATAAGCATAATTACTGGAATAACTATCTTGGCGTTGCCGAAGGTGATGCACAGACAAAGCTTCTGCTTCCAGAGGAAGGTGATGCAATGATAGAAATTCCTTTGCAAACAACACAAGACAACATTCATGAGGTGACGATCTTTAAGCGTCAGGATGCCTGCCATGAGCTGACGATTCTTGGCTTTGAAATTAATTGTAACACTGATGATGAATGTGAACTTCTCGAGGCATCGCCATTGCCGCCGCGGCGCATAGAAGTGTATGGTGATTCTGTCTCCGCAGGAGAAGTATCTGAGGCAGTTGACTATGTCGCAAAAGCAGATCCAGAACATAACGGAGAGTATTCAAACAGCTGGTATTCATATGCGTGGATCGCAGCAAGAAAACTTGATGCACAGCTGCATGACATCGCTCAGGGTGGTGTAGCGCTTCTTGATAATACAGGCTGGTATCATGAACCGGACTATATTGGTATGGAACATGTGTGGAATAAGATGCGCTATGATTCATTATATGGTCAAGTGACAGAGTGGGATTTTTCAAAGTATACGCCAGATATTGTAATAGTAGCCATTGGTCAGAATGATTCACATCCAGATGACTATATGAAAACTGATTATGAAGGTGAGAAGGCTAAGAACTGGAGAACACATTATAGACAGTTTTTAGCAAAGTTAAGAGAAACTTATCCAGATGCATGGATTATCTGCTGTACAACACTTTTGCAGCATGATATCGGATGGGATATGTCCATCAGTCAGGCAGTTCAGGATCTTGGCGACAAAAAGGTTTCTCATTGTGTCTTCCAGAGAAATGGAAAGGCAACACCGGGACATCTTCGTATTCCAGAGGCAGAGGAGATGGCAAAAGAGCTGTGCCAACATATTCGAGCTCTTGGAATTGAAGGATACGAAGCTTAAAACGAAATTGATGTCGACGAATTGCTTGGTCGTCTAAGAACCTAGCAATTCGAAAAAAACAAAGAAGGGAAGTGTGATCATATGGAGTTTCCAAAGAACTTTTTGTGGGGAACAGCGGCAAGTGCTTATCAGATTGAGGGACGCGATACAAATGATGGTAAGGGCGACCATATCTGGAATATCTATGAGCGCGAGCCTGGTCATATCTACGAAAATCAGACAGGTGATATCGCCTGTGACCATATTCATCGCTTTAAGGAGGATGTCGCAATCATGAAAAAGATGGGCCTAAAAGCCTATCGTTTTTCAATGGATTGGTCACGTCTTTTGCCGGAGGGAACCGGACGGGTCAATGAGACAGGTGTCAAATTTTACAGCGACTTAATTGACGAGCTTCTTGCAAATGGTGTTGAGCCGTTCATCACGATGTATCACTGGGAGCTTCCATATGAACTCTACAAAAAGGGCGGTTGGTTAAACCGCGATATTGCAGAGTGGTTTGGCGAGTATGCAAAGCTGATTGCTGAACGTTTCAGCGACCGTGTCAAATATTTCTTTACACTAAACGAGCCTCAGTGCTTTGTAGGACTTGGATATCTTCGCGGTGAGCATGCACCGGGCGTAAAGGCTCCGCTTCGCGATACCTTCGAGATGGCACACAATGCCCTTCGCGCCCATGGACGCGCTGTTCAAATGCTTCGCGCTTATGCAAAGCAGCCAATTGAGGTGGGATTTGCACCAACCTGCGGCATGTGTTATCCAGAGACTGAAAAGCCAGAGGATATAGAGGCGGCCAGACAGATGATGTTTTCGATGTCACTTCAGCCGTCAGATAACTGGACCTGGAATGTCGCTTGGTGGTCCGATCCGGTGCTTCTTGGACACTATCCAGAGGAGGGGCTTCGACTTTATGAGCCGTATCTTCCAAAGATTACAGATGCTGATATGAAGCTTATTTCTGAGCCGCTTGACATTTACGGACAGAATATATATAATGGCAGGTGTTTTCGTATGGGACCTGATGGAAAGCCACAGGAGGTAACACGCCCGCTTGGCGCACCAAAGACAGCAGTAGGCTGGCCAGTAACACCAGAGTGCATCTACTGGGGATTAAAATACTTAGACGAGCGCTATCATATGCCAATGTATTTGACTGAGAACGGCATGGCATGTCATGACTGCATCTCACTTGATGGCAAGGTACACGATCCAAATCGAATCGATTTTCTGGCACGCTATCTAAAGCAGGTAAAGCGAGCTGCATCTGAGATAGATTTAAGAGGCTATTTTGAGTGGACACTTCTGGACAATTTCGAGTGGAACAAAGGCTATGCAGAGCGTTTTGGACTGGTCTATGTGGATTTTGAGACGCAAAAGCGTATATGGAAGGATTCTGCATACTGGTATGCAGATGTCGTGAAGGAGAATGGAGCAAACCTCTGATTCGATTTTCCATACGAAGTTACGGTTTGCGAGATGATTTTTTGAGTTAAAAAAAATACAGTCGTGAACGAAACTAAGAAAAATAAAAGATAAGAGGTGCCATTATGTATTATGTACCAGACGGCACGACAAAGTGCGGTTTTTATGAGTGCAAGAGCTGTAAGAGTCGTTTCTTGTCGCTGCAGACAATGAAAAAAATCCCATGCCCATATTGTGAGCAGGATGCAGATATGGAGATTGGACCAGATGAGTCAATGGAAGAATTGACAGACACGGCAGAGCTTCAGGAAATCGTTGAGGGCGAAAATGTGGAGAAAATGGATCGACTGCTCAGCCTTGCAATTACAGGCGGGGACTACGAGTGGCTGTAATCAAAAGAGACATTAAATGGATGTCAGAGAGGTGTCTGAATGAAAAAACTGTATGAACGCGCCTATATATTTTTTCAAAAATATCCATTGATGATATCAATTGGATATATGTGTATTTATTTTCCGATTTTCTCTTTGCTAGAGCAATTTTGCGAGCCGAGGTATGTGATTCACTGTGCGTTAGATGATATGATTCCATTTAATGAATGGTTTGTCATCCCGTATGTTGTATGGTTTTTGTTTGTGCCGGGAATGGTGCTGTTTTTTCTTAGAAAAAGTAAGGAAGATTATATTAAATGCTGTAAAGTTATTTACGGCGGAATGTCAATCTGCCTTCTGATTTATTATCTATTTCCAAATGGTCTTTCTCTTCGACAGCCGCTTGAAGATAAGAATATTTGCTGCATGATTGTTAACCAATTAAGAAGCGCTGATACGCCGGCAAATGTTTGTCCTAGTATCCATGTTTCTAGCACAATCGGCATTTTGTTCGTCCTTTTCAATTCAGAAAAGCTAAAGAAGTATCGAAAGCTTAAAGCAACTATGCTAGTACTAGGAACCTTTATTTGTATTTCCACTGTTGTGATAGATCAGCATTCTGTAGTAGATGCTGTGTGCGGTATGATGCTAAGTGCTGTTTTGTTTTATTTAGTGCAGCTGTCAGAGGTGCCATATCAAGTTACTGTATTTGAAGAAGTTAAGCGATAATAAAAAATGCTGTGTACGTTTTTATGTACACAGCATTTTTTGATAGATTAATTAATCCTTTGGCATAACAATTTTAGGCATCTTGTGCGGTGGCTGATTCTTTGGACCACCATTTTTTCTGGTTGGATCTGGCTTGCCAAGGAATTTTTCAAGATCATCTGGCATATAGGTTTTTAATTCTGTCCATGCAGCAGCAAGGGAGAGTGCAGCAATAACAATGTAGATAATCTCGCAGACAGCAACGCTTTCGATGACTCCTGTTGCACGTACTGCAAAGAAGATTCCGAAAATTAGCTGAACGCAGACAGCCTTGAACATACTTGTCTTTGCCTTGCGATTTAGGAAAATGCCAATTAAAACAGCAACGCCAAGGAAGGTCAGCAGCTGGAATACAAGATCAGTTCCCAAAAACAGAAATTCCAGTGATGGTGTCTGGATAAATTCAGCCATAGAATTGAGTCCATTTTGAATCTCAGAAGGCTCCATACCCTCAGTCAGCATAGAGGAAACACTAGAAATAAGCTGTCCCTGATTGATTGAGATGGCAGCGGAAAGATAGCTCATCACATAGGAAAGACCCTGTGTCACGATTGGAAGAAGTCCGACACCTAAGCCAAGAAGTACAGAGCTTGCAAATGCATTCTTCTTGTTCTCTGGTAAGTTTGCTTCCTCAGTATTCATATTTTTTCGCAGTGAGTGACGCATAGAGAAGCGTGAGCACACAAATATTGCCAAGAAGCTAAATACGATCAGAAGTGTGACATGCAAGATGTCGGAAGCAACTGTGTTTGCTGACAAAAATTCCTTGACTGGCGCAATCTGTGCAGCTAAAAGCTCGATGACAGTAGGAATGATACCAACACCAACCATGTAGGCAAGAAGACCAAAGGTCAATGCATACACGTCAAAGCGGAAACGGTTTTTCATACGGATGATCAGATACACTGGAACAGCAATCATAACAGCAAGTGCGATCACCATAAGAATGATTGACAGAACTGGCACGCGCATGGTATAGTCGAAGGCAAAATCCTCTGGCACCATGGATGTGACAGCTCCACCCTCAGCAGCAGTTTCAGCAACCGTTTCGGCTATGCTTTCAGCTGCAGATTCAGCGGCAGTAGAGGCCGCTGTGATGATAGATAAGAAACTCATAATTCCTCCTTAATTGCTTCAATATTCAGTACAGAAGCGTATAAAATTAACTATATCAAAGATAAAAAATAGTGTCAATACAAGCTGTTTATACTTCATTATTTTTTTAGGATTTCATTGACAATGTTTGGTCAATGTGTTATGCTAACCGTGTTGGCGCGATAGCAGAAGCTGCAACGCTGCAATTTATTTTTTGGAGGTATCACCATGAAGGGTACAGTTAAGTGGTTCAATGATCAGAAGGGTTATGGTTTTATTTCTGATGAGTCTGGTAAGGATGTATTCGTACACTACTCCGGACTGAACATGGAAGGCTTCAAGTCTCTGGACGAGGGCGCTTCTGTAGAGTTCGATGTAATCGACGGAGCTAAGGGACCGCAGGCTGTTAACGTTACAAAGCTGTAATTGAAACAAGCCGCCGCGATTAATTTCAATTATACCATGTACCTATTCTTTTTTAATAAATGAAATATCGTATTAGGTAGTGAGATTAAAAGCAAAAGACATAACAGTTCGCTGTTATGTCTTTTTCAGCTTAAACACAAAAATCTGCGCGTTTTGTTCGCGTAGGCAGACAGAAAGGTTTGGTTATTAAAATGGCACAGAATCCAGTAGTTACTATTGAGATGGAAAATGGCAGTGTGATCAAGGCAGAGCTGTATCCACAGGTTGCCCCGAACACAGTAAACAACTTTATCAGCCTGGTAAAGAAGGGATTTTATGATGGCGTAATCTTCCACCGCGTAATCAGCGGTTTTATGCTGCAGGGAGGAGATCCGGACGGCACAGGTATGGGTGGCCCAGGCTACAGCATTAAGGGTGAGTTTACACAGAATGGTTTTCAGAATGATTTAAAGCATGAGCCGGGTGTACTTTCCATGGCAAGAACTATGATGCCAAATAGTGCAGGCAGCCAGTTCTTTATTATGCATGAGGCAGCGCCGCATTTAGACGGTGCATACGCCGCATTTGGTAAGGTAACAGAGGGTATGGATGTAGTTAATGCAATCGCAGCAGTACCGACAAACTACAACGACAGACCGCTTGAGACACAGCGCATGAAGAAAGTGACTGTTGAGACTTTTGGTGAGGAATATCCAGAGCCAGAGAAGTGCTGATTTTAAGGAAGTTAAAAGTTCTATGCGCGTGACTTTTGACCCTGGTATCATAATATGAAAAAAACAAAAATGACAGAAAAAGGCGAAGTGGTTCTCACCGATTCGCCAGAAGAGGCCCGCACTCTTCAAAAAAGCATTCCTGTCATCGGCATATGTAGTCCCGGATCAGATAAGGATTGGTCCGGGATTTCTTTTTTAGCTGATGATTGGGAAGATGTAGATGATGAATATGCAGAGCTTGCGTACTGCAGATATTATCATCTGCCAAGGGTATTGGTTTGTGGAGAGTGGTCAGTGGCAAGTGAACAAAAGTTAGTGATTGGTGGCCAGAATTTTGAAGAACAAACACATACTTGGTTAATTCGAGAGGCAGACAAAAAAGATGTGAAAGCATTTGAAACACTCTATAATGACGATGAAGTAAAGCGCTTCCTACCTTATCCACTAGAAAAACAGGCGCAAACTTGTAAAGACTGGGAAGACTGGATTGAAAGCCTGCACCAGTATGTTTATCCATCGGAAGAGCCGTCTATGTGGGTATTAGCAGATGAAAATGATGATATGATAGGGCGGATAGGGCTCGAATACAAAGAAGAAAATAAGGAAAATGGCACACCAGACGGATATTATCTAGGTTATGCGATATTGCCAAAATGGAGAAAAAAAGGACTGGCCGCGAAAGCAGCCAGTCGATTATTAAAATATTGTTTTGAATATTGGCAGCTAAAAGAAGTCTATCTTCTTTGCAGCAGCGAAAACATGGCATCTGTAAAAACAGCACTTGCGTGCGGATTTACAAAAATGTCATCTATTGAAGTGCCGATACAAAACTCAGTCTTCCTTCAAGATATCGTCGAGCATTGCCTGAATGATTGTGCGTGTGTAAGCACCAGCCTGCTTTTTTTGTTCGCGAGGAAGGCTCTTTAAGTCAATCGGCTCACCAAAGCGAATTGTGATTGCGGCACGGCGGATAAATGGAAAGTGATTTTCCAAAACATCTGCTGAGTGCGCGATTGCAACAGGAACAACAGGACATCCGGCCTTGTCAGCCATCTTTAAGCTGCCTTCCTTAAATTCAAGCATACTGCCTTCTTCACCACGGTTTCTAGTGCCTTCTGGGAAGATCCATATAGAATGACCGTTTTTAAGCTCATCGACACCAGCGAGGATTGTTTTTAAACCCTCTTTTACGTTGCTTCTGTCTAAGAACAGGCAATGAATATAGCGCATCCAAAGACGAAGAAGCGGAACCTTTGCCATTTCTTTTTTAGCCACATATCCGGTAATACCTGGAAGCAGGCGATAGGATGTGATGATATCAAAGTAGCTTCTATGGTTGCCTACATACAGCACAGCGCGATCCTTTGGAATGTTTTCAAGACCCTCTGCCTTGACCTTGGTGCCGCTTACAAAGAGAAGCACACCAAAGATCCACTGAATCATGCGTCTTGAAATCCGATCCTTAAGATCGGGATTTTTTTTGCCAATTAACCATAAGATGAATGCAGGTATGCATCCAATTACCAGATAGAGAATGGCAATAAGCAAAACTAGTATAAGTCTTATCATGGAAACCTCAATTCGATTTATTCCTCTGGAGCAAGTCCAGGTGCAGTCTCACCAGGCTTAATGGAGCCTTCTGGTCCTTCCTCCTCCTCGATTGGCTCAAGCGGCTCGCATCTGCCAAACAGCTCAGTCATCTTGCGAAGGTTTGCTGCTAACTCAGGAGTCAAGTGATCCTTGCGGAAGCGGAATGCCCAGTTGCCGCCGGCAACAGATGGCGTGTTCATACGACAGTCACTGCCAAAACCAAGAAGATCCTGAACAGGATAAATAGCGTAGCGTGCGATAGAACCCATAGCCGCACGAATCATATCATAATGAATGATATTTCCGTCAGTATTTAAGTAGCGGCGAACACGATCCTGCAAAGCTGGCTTAAGAGTCTGATACCAGCCCATGGTGGTGTCATTGTCATGTGTTCCTGTGTAGCAAATGCAGTTCTCAGTGGTGAAACGATGCGGAAGAATGTCATTGTCTTTTGGATCACCAAATGCAAACTGTAATACCTTCATGCCAGGCAGGTTAAAGTCATCTCTTAACTTCTCAACGCGAGGAGTGATGATGCCAAGATCTTCAGCCCAGATCGGAAGATCCTTGCCAAATACTTCCTGCATACGAAGGAACAGATCCTCATTTGGTCCCTTCTTCCATTTTCCGTGCATAGCAGTTTCTTCACCATATGGAATTGCATAGTACTGCTCAAATCCGCGGAAATGATCGACACGGATGTAGTCAACCATATTTAACTGACCCTTGATACGACGCATCCACCAGTCATAATGTGTCTTTTTGTGGTAATCCCAGTCATACAGCGGATTGCCCCAAAGCTGTCCTGTAGCAGAGAAATAATCCGGCGGAACTCCGGCAACAACGGTCGGATAGCCATCCTTTTCAAGCTGGAACAGTTCACGGTTTGCCCACACATCTGCACTGTCAAGTGCAACAAAGATCGGAATATCGCCGACGATCTTGATGCCATTTACATGTGCATAATCGCGAATTGCGTTCCACTGACGGAAGAAGATGAACTGAATGTACTTGTAGTATTCGATGGAATCAGCCAGACGCTCACGCCATGTAGCTTTAATCTCCTCATCAGGGTCACGCAGATCATCTTCCCACTCCAGCCAGCATGCACCGCCGTGTGCGTCCTTACCTGCCATGAAAAGTGCATAATCGTCCAGCCAATCCTTTTCGTGCTCACAGAACACATCAAATTCCTTAAGCATACACAGATCAGCTGATTCCTTAAAGATCTCATAGGAACGATGCAGGATGCGCAGCTTTGCTGGAATAACGTCGCCATAGTAGATGTGATCTGGATTAAAGTGCGGATAATCGCGTAAATCATCACCATAAAGAAGACCGTCCTTGATCAATTCATCAGGGCTGATTAAAAGCGGCTGTCCTGCAAATGCTGAGAATGCCTGATAAGGAGAATCTCCATATCCTGTGTGGCCTAACGGCAAAATCTGCCAGAGGCTTTGTCCGGCACCAGTCAGGAAATTGATAAAGTCATAAGCACCCTTTCCGAAATCACCGATTCCGTATGGAGAAGGGAAGCTTGTTGGGTGGGCGAGTACGCCTGAGTAACGCTTAGATAATGTTTTTGCCATAAAGGTACCCCAAACCTTTCTCTTAGAATGTGTTATAGTTTTGCAGCAGTTAGAGAGGTCATGAACTTTCAGACTACTGCGTTTACATAAATACAAGTATAACACTAAAAGACAATATTTACAAGATCACATGATTTGTGTATAGTCAATTTTTTCTTGAATTTGAAACGTGTATCGGGTATACTGAGAACGTAGCAGATAAGTAAGGAAAGAAGCAAAAAGAAGGAGAATGAAATGAGCGTCAGAGGAATTCACACCGATGTAACAGATATGCGTGAAAAAATATTCACCGAAGTAGCAAGACTTGCTTACGAAGGCGGAGATTATTCCCGTCTGGAGGAGCTTCCATATAAAATTGTGCCGGGAGAGCTGGCTAGCTTTCGAGAAAGTGTATTTACAGAGAGAGCCATTGTCGGAGAACGTCTTCGACTTGCGATTGGACTGCCAAACCGTACACTCGCTGAGCATGCACCAGTGGCTGATGGTGTAAATGAAAGTGCAATCACAGAGCGTTACTATGAGCCACCGCTGATCAACATCATCAAGTTTGCCTGTCATAAGTGTCTTGATAATAAGACAGTTGTGACGAACATGTGTCAGGGATGTACTGCACATCCGTGTGAAGAGGTATGCCCGAAGGGAGCCATTGTTGTAAAGCAGGGTGGAAAATCAAAGATTGACCCGGAAAAATGTATCAATTGTGGGCGTTGTCGTGATGCATGCCCATATGGTGCGATTGTTAAGATGGAGCGCCCGTGCGCAAAGGCATGTGGTATGCACGCAATTCATAGTGATGAGTATGGCAGAGCAGATATTAATTACGACAAGTGTGTATCTTGTGGTATGTGTCTTGTAAACTGCCCATTCGGTGCAATTGCTGATAAAGGTCAGATATTCCAGACAATCTTAGCCATGAAGGCGGGAACGAGAGTATATGCAGCTGTAGCTCCGGCATTTATCGGTCAGTTTGGACCAAAGCTTACACCAGAGCGCTTCCGTGAGGCGATGAAAGAGTTAGGCTTTGCAGATGTGGTAGAGGTTGCGGCAGGAGCCGATCTTTGTACGATTCAGGAAGCAAAGGATTTCCTTGAAGAAGTGCCTGAGAAGATTCCATTTATGGGAACATCATGCTGTCCGTCATGGTCTGTTATGGCAAAGACTGAATTTCCGCAGTATGCTAACTGCATTTCCATGGCTCTGACACCAATGGTATTTACAGGCCGTATGATTAAAAAGGCAGATCCTGGATGTAAGGTAGCTTTTATCGGACCATGTGCAGCTAAAAAACTTGAGGCAAGCCGCAGAAGTGTGCGAAGCGATGTTGATTTTGTACTGACCTTTGAGGAAGTTATGGGTATGTTTGAGGCGAAGGGTATTTCCTTTGACGATATAAAGGCAGGAGAGCCGCTTCATCATGCAAGTGGAGACGGAAGAAACTTTGCTGTTGCGGGTGGTGTTGCAAATGCAGTTGTGAATGCAATTCACCAGATTGATCCAGATCGCGAGGTCAATGTAGTTTGTGCACAGGGACTAGACGAGTGCCGTAAGATGATGCAGATGGCAAAGGCTGGAAAATATAATGGATACTTGCTTGAAGGTATGGCATGTCCGGGAGGCTGCGTAGGCGGTGCCGGAACGATTCAGCCAATCAAAAAATCAGCAGCAAATGTAGCAATGAATAAGAAAAATGCTCCATTCCCATCTGCAACACAGAGTGAATACAAGCAGATGATCGACTTTTTGGAGGAAAGGCCAGATAAGGACTGATGTGACTGCATGTTAAAGAGGACTTCGTGTCAAAGAAAAACGGAGGGGCAAATGAATAAGAAACAAAAGGGAAGTGTATGGTTACTTGCACTTGTTGCTATGATTTCCATTTTTGTTGTCAGCGGATGCGCAAAGCTTGCATCCGCGATCAACGATATCAAGGGCAGCTTGATCGGAAATCAGTATACGATCTATACGTACGATAACTTTGGCAATCTCGTGCTAGAGACCAGTGGAAAGAAAATTGATATCGCCGGAAATCCGGTCAAGACAACTAGCTATGATGAAAACGGCAAGGTCATCACCGGATATGAACTTTCGTCCGTGATCACGATTACAATCGACGGAAACGAGATTGAGTCTTGTGGTGATACCTGTATTTTCGTGCAAAAAGGATTGACTCCGGATGTTGATTTCACAACAGAGACAATCAAAAGTTCAAGTGGGATTTTCGATATAACATCGATTTCGGCAAAGCTCAACCAGTACAAAAATAAATTTGGAAAGGCAAGAGTTGTCGTTATCAAATCGCAGCTTGGAAATCCAATCATGGCATTTTCAGGTGACAGTGTTTACTGGGAGATTCCAGAGGATTTGCCAAAGATGACGAAGCTTATGATCGATGGAAAGGCACTCTATATCCACAGAGCAAACTTCCAGATTGTTGATAAGGAACTGATTGAATAATGGAGAATCGACAATCAAAAAAGAATGTTTTAAAGCTTAGTGTTTTTGCTTATATTCCGATAGGAATTTTGATGCTTTTAATGTCAGTTATTGGAGCTGTATTTCAGAGCAAAACGTGGAATATAGAAATTTTTTGCACGATAAAAATTTGTGAGATAGTGGCACTTGTGCTTCCACCTGTTTTGTTGGTGATTGGACTTTATCAGAAGAAATGCTATCAAAAAAAGTGGGATCAAGGTACATTTGCAAAAGAACGGCAATTTCTTATCGAACAGAGAAGTAAGGCACAGGATGTGACAGAGCAGCAATTGAAAGTGTTGCCTAAAATTCGAAAGAGTGCAGATAATCGTGCAAGGCTTTTAATTGCTTGCTCGGTAATAGGAGCAATTTTTGCTGGGATTCTTGGAAATGCGGCTGTCTATATCATTGTCGCCATTTATATGGAAATGGGACTTTCTAGACTTTGTTTTCGAAAAGAGAGTGATCCGTTTATACTAGGTGACAATGATCTTTCGAAAGAAAAATATCCGTACTTGTACCAGATGGCCGAGCGTGCGAGAGATGCACTTCATTGTAGCGGAGACATCGTAATTACGGTCACAGGTGAGTGCAACATCGGAATCAAAAAGGTTGCTGGCTATTACAATATCGAACTGGGAGTGATGTTAGCTGGAATTGAAAGCGAGGACGAACTTTTTGCGATGTTCCTTCACGAATTTGCTCACATGAAAGAGGAAAAGCAGGATGGTTCTGGAATCGAATACGAATACCGAAATTGGCTTTTGTATGGTATGGTGGAGAGCAATCTCCAAGCAATAACAGAGTGGATGTTTCTTTATCAGGATACTCGCTATCAGTGCGAATTTGAATTGTATGAGTATGCTAGTTCGCTGATGAAGGAATTGAAAGCTGACCAGTCGATGGCAAGTGTGCGTCAGGCAGCAGCCTCAGGACTTTTAAAGCTTTTTTATTTTGATGTATTTTCATGGGAAGAACAAGGAAATAATTTTGCTCCGCTCTACGCACCGAAACAACCATCTAGCCATTTTGTAACTGAGCAGATTGGTTATTGGCAACAACAGCTGTCTAAACGCGAGGTAGATTGGCGCAACTTGATGGAGCATGAGCTACCGGCACAGTCGGATTCCCATCCGACAACTAAGATGCGTCTGGATGCACTTTGGATCACTTCCTATCAGCTTGTAAAAGATACGAGTTGTGATGCATATCGCAAAGAACAGAAAGCTGTCTGTGAGTTGATGGATAAGCTGATTTATTGCGAATTAAATGAGGAGTATAAAGAAAATCGCAAAGAGCAATATTTAGAGCCGTATAAGCAAATTCAGGAATGGAAAGATAAGGGACAGCCAATCTTGCAACATGAATATGCAGGAATCTTGGATGCACTCCTTCAGGTAGGAGAGGTGGAAGAGGCTCTTTCGTTTTGTGATCGAGTGATACGAGAACTGCCCCCTGAAATTTCTGCCTATGCTTATTTTACAAAAGGGCGAATTTTAGTCAGACGGTATGATGAGCGTGCAATTGAGTTGATTTATCAGGCAATCGAAAATAATTCAAATTTAATTCAAAATGGATTGGATGAGATCGGGTATTTTTGTTGTCTGATAGGAAACCGTGCAGAGCTAGAGCGCTATCGCAAAACAGCAGATGAGTTGATGCAGAAGAACGAAGATGAATATCGCCAATTGGGTATCTTAACACCGTCAGATCAACTTGAATGCGAAGAACTTCCAGATGGAAAGTTAGACATCATTCTTTCTTATATCCATTCGGTTGATGAGAACCAAATTCTACATATTTGGCTCGTTCGAAAGGTTCTTCCGACTGGTATGGCTTCCAGTGTATTTATTGTGCAGTTTAAAAAAGAATGTCCACCGGATCAACAGGAAGAAATTTACCAAAAACTATTCTGCTATTTGGATACACTGGATGATCGGTGCTATTCTCTGATACTTTACGATAAGTTGATGTGTAAAAATTTCAAAAAAGTGAAGGGAAGCTGCGTTTATTAAAAAATAAAAGCAAAAATTCCCAGTGTTGCTGCACTGGGGATTTTCTATATTAAGATTGAAGAGCCATGGGTGTCATCGTGGTTTCGTGATAAGATAAGGAGGATAGTTATATGGCAGGAGCGGAGATGGCATGTATGGCCAGTTTTGTATGATTCACAAAGAGACCGACAAAGAAGGAGAAATTCGCTATCTGGCAGGCAGAGGAGAGTGGAAGAAAACTTGCCGCAAGGTCCATTGCACTCCTTTGTACACTAAGAAAAATCAGGTAGATACGCCAGTCATCGGTGCATGGGGCATGAAAGATGGCTCGCTCGTGATTAAGGTGTATGAGATTGAAATGCTAGAGGAAGATACGCTGACACTGACACCAGAGGAAGATGGCGTACAGGTAAAGCTAGTAAATACAACCATTTCAAGTCAGCCAAACGAGTATATTTCGACAGAAATTCAGTAATTTATTTTTGGTATTTCCAGATTTGGAAAAATAGATTTAAAAGGAAAAAATCAAGGAAAAACAAGCAATAACAGCTAGTAACACGGCATTTTTTAGGGGAATGCCGTGTTTTTTTACCCTCCATTTTTGTTTGGAAATGGCGGTTACGCAAAGAGGATAAATATGATATGCTGAATATAAAGGATAACGGAATTTTCAAAAGTGAAAGGAGGAGACAGGATGGTAGTAGAATACGATTATAAAAATCCGTTTAGACAGTGTCGTATCAGTAAGGCAGATATTGTAACGAATTTTTATCTATTCAATGGAAGGTGCGGAATAAGTATTTCGATGATTTTAGTTAAGGAGGGAGAACTATGAGGATAAAGAAAAAGATATTCGCTATGCTGATGATGCTATGCATGGTGCTCCAAATGCTTCCGAATACTGTGCTTGCGGAAACCATGGAGATCATTATTGTGATACTTGCAAAGTAAGAGTTAGTTGCAGTGGTGGAACCGCAACTTGTAAGGACAAAGCAATCTGTGAGATTTGTGAAAAGCCATATGGAGAAAAAGATCCAACCAACCATGTGGGAGGCAAAGAGATTCGAGATTCGAAAGCAGCAACCTGTACCGAGGATGGTTACACAGGTGATACCTACTGTAAGGGCTGTAACACAAAGCTGTCAAGTGGAGAACCAATCGCAGCATCAGGACATAAGGATGACAACAAAGACCATAGTTGTGATGTATGTGGAGCAGAGGTAGGAAAACATATTGATGTCGACCATGACCATAAGTGTGATTATGGTTGTACAGTACCAATCGGAGACCACAAAGCAGGAGAAGGAAAGCATATCTGTGATTACTGTGGTGCAGTGATGAGCAAGTGTAGTGGAGGAACGGCAACCTGTAATGCTCAAGCGATCTGCGAGATTTGTGGAAATCCATACGGAGAAAAAGATCCAACCAACCATGTGGGAGGCACAGAGGTTCGCGATGCGAAAGCGGCAACTTGTACTGAGAATGGATATGAAGGAGATATTTACTGCAAGGACTGTGGTGTAAAGCTGTCTAGTGGAGAACCAATCGTTGCATTCGGTCATACTTATAAAGATGAAGTGACAAAAGAAGCGACCACAGAAAGCGCAGGAATTAGAACCTACACCTGTGAGAAATGTGGAGATTTTTATACGGAAGAGATTGCAAAGCTTCCAGCTAAGCCAGAGCCAACAAAGCCGAGTAAGCCAGAGAACCGAGTTGAGCCAACAAAGCCAAGTAAGCCGGAAAATCGAGTGGAACCGTCAAAACCGACTGAACCGCAAAAGCAAATAGAGCCACCGAAAACAGTCAATCAAATCTCTCTCATTGAGATTTTGATCGCAATGTTTGTGAATGGAATAGCAGTTCCGTCCATGCAACTTATAACAAGCATTTGGCAACTGATTTTACAATTCATAAAAATGCTTTTAACAGCAGCTTTCTAAGGTAATACAAAATTGGGGGAGAAATCATGCAGAATGACTTCTCCCTGATTTTTTTTTGAACTTCTCCTTGCAAAACATAAGTTCTGATGCTATAATTATTTTGAAAGGAAACCTACTTATAACGTGCAAAAGAGAAAATGATCGAGGTATCTGTCAGAAAATACACCAGATAAAATCCACAATTTTGGAAATACATAAAATAAATTGGAGGACTTTTGATGGTACAACCAAACAAAAAGCAATCAAATGCGAAACTACAGTGGCATCCTGCTTTCTGTGCAGCGGCAGAGCTTGAATTGCGTTTAAACAAAGCAGATCTTGAGTTTAAGCGAGAATATAATTTAAGCAAGAAGCCATTACAGATGGATCTTTTGATCATTGAGAAGCGAAAAAATGTGCAAATTCAAAATGAAATTGGCCGTATTTTTCGTAGACACAATGTAATTGAGTACAAGTCTCCAGATGATGGTATGACGATTGATGACTTTTTCAAAACACTTGGTTATGCATATTTGTATAAGGGATTAGGCGAAAAGGTAGAGCAGATTCCGCTAGAGGAGCTAACGATTTCTCTATTTTGAGCGACAGTACCGAAGCAATTATTCAATAAGCTTGCTGGTTATGGATATCTAATTGAAAAACATGTATCTGGTATCTATTATGTACAAGGACTTGCCATTCCAGCGCAAATTATTGTAACGAGTGAATTAGAGTCACAAAATCATGAAAGCTTAAAGGTATTATCCAAAAGTGCAGAAAAAGAGGATATCCAAAAGTTTACAGAGATGGCAAAGAATTTCAAAGAGTCAGGCGATAAAGAAAAGGCGGATGCTGTGTTACAGGTAAGTGTGGCAGCAAATAAGGAAAAGTATGATGAGGTTAGGAGGTCGACAGGCATGTGTGAAGCATTACGAGAGCTTATGAAGGACGAAATTGAAGAAGAATTAAAGAAAAATCGAGAAAAAAGCTTGGAGGAGGGTGAAACTCAGGCTAAAAAAGAGATGGCTTATGAGCTTTATCATGAGGAAGGCTTTACGATTGAACGAATTGCAAAGTTGGTAAAGATGGATCAAAAAATTGTAGAAGAGTGGCTATTACAAAAATAACGTGCATCCCATCGTCTTGAATTCCTCAATCTTTTTTTTCGAGAAGATGGAAAGGCACTCTATATCCACAGGGCAAACTTTAAGGTGATTGATAAGGAATTAATCAAGTAATAAGTATATAGCAACGATTTAAAGGTGCGCCGAGGAAAGTAATCGGCGCACCTTTTTTCTATTAAATTAGAAGGTGGTGATTCGAAATGGGAAATTCAAAAGAAACGATATGTGGAGAATTGCTATATGAATTCATGGTTCATGAAAAAGGTTTTAAAATATCAGGAAGATGGAATAATCATGAACAGAAAAAATTGCTTAATGATTTTGCCGTGATGAGACAACTGATACAACTAATTGAGTTAGAAATAGATGTTTCTTTTGGAGAAATAAAAGAGATTATCTTATATTTGAAAAATGCAGATGTTTATGTAGGAAATGTACTACAGAGAAAAGACTCTGACATGATGAAATTTTGTGGCAAAGCAAATGTAAAAACTGATTCTAAAATGCTTGAATTAATTGAAAAAGGTGAAAGAATCATTCAGGAGAGCCAGAAGACAAAAGGGTTAAAAAGACTTGTTTCTGAAAAAAAGAGAAAAGAACAAATGTGGCTTATTCTGATGGGACTTCATAATTTACCAAGAATTTATTTGGATGAAGAAGGAGAAATTGATGATTTGAAAAAGTGGTTAATTTCTCAGGAGGAAGCATTTGCGTATAGCAGTTCATATTTGACAGCATTAAAAGAATCTCAGATAAAAAAGAATCTTTGATATTGAAAAAATAAGAGGGTAAAATTTGATGAAAAAGATAATCGTTAACGACTGTGCGCAGTATTTTACTGCTCTAAAAGAAATAAAGAAAGGCATTAAGGCACAGATATTGGATTATGATGAAGATGAGGAAATAGATGGAGATTTTGCAGCAGAGGAAATTACAAAGCTGTCAGATGGAGTTCCAGTCGAGCTATGGACAGCAAATATGATAGATTATGATTATAAGAAAAAATATATAGGTCATATGTGGCAAAATATAAGAAAAAAGTATATGCTCGCTGTAACCGAAGAGATAGAAAAGAATTGTGAAGAAAGTGCTTATCTGATACAGTTTGGAAAGGCAAGAATAGCACAGAAAAGCATAAAACAAGCATTTAGCTATCTTAAAGGTGCAAGTTTGTCATCTTTTTTATTGATTGGAGAATTTGAGCAAGTGGATAAACTAATGGAGTTATTGCCCAAACTTGAAAAAAACTATAAAGAGATTGCGAATATTATTAATCTTGTATGTGATGAAAAAGGAATAAATAAAGTGATATATTTGATTCATGGAATGGATGGTGCTTCACTAGTATCGTTTTCTTTTGGAGGAGAGAGTTAATACAATGGAAATTTATTTGAGTTCAGAAACTGAGGGGCGTGCTGATAGTTTGTTACTTCCCATACGAAATATGGTAGATTCGCTTTTGGATGATATTAGAAAAAATGAGTATGGAAGCGCGTTGACAAGTGTTGGTGTATTCGCAATCATAATGAAGGAAGAAATGTATGATTCTGGTGGCTACTGCGAACGACAATACTACAGTAAGGTAAGGAAGCAGATATCAGGCTGCGGTTAAATTATAAAAGTTTTTGTAATGCAGAACCTGAAAAACGCGTGGAACTATATAAGCAGCATGTAAGCAGAGCGTTAGAAATAGCAGCCAACAAAGCGAAAATTGCTGATCCTGAATTTCAAAGGGACAAGTTAATATGTGATGTTAGACAGGCATTTGGTCTAACAGAAAAGGAAGAAGTGAAAAATAAAAGTACAGTTATTTATCTGGCAGGGGAGACAGAGGAAAAGGCTGTGAAATGTTTTCGTGAAGTAATGCAAGTAGTTGATCCGATGTTGGATGAAATAAGAGCCAGAAGCTACGGAAATGCATTGAGAGAGCTTGGCATTTTTGCAGTCATTATAATGATTCAGCGCAGAAAACCCTGGCCGTTCGCAAGAACGTCCGAGGGATGAATGCGCCGATTACAAACAACGCAACCATCATTCCAACAGGGTTTTCTTCTGGAATTGTTGGTTTTTCTTGGCCTGATGTTCTTCAGAACGCTGTGATTCGATGTATTGCTTTACTGTTTCAAGAGAAACACTTCCGGTAGTTGCGATAAAGTAGCTGCGGCTCCAGAATGAGGTATCGTCCCCATAGATATACTGTTTAATCTGTTCCGGAAAGCGCTTGCGCATCTCTCTGGATAACTGAGTCTTGATGCTTCTTACAAAGACGGATATGTTGGTATTCGGTGGCAGTGA
>OOCB01000257.1_pt1 | contig 88402 bp, 80 predicted proteins | sample 1671351 | NCBI WGS metagenome assembly OOCB01 (sample SAMN06348148, study PRJEB24527) | human gut metagenome | biome: human gut; feature: ankylosing spondylitis patient; material: feces | host: Homo sapiens | place: China | collected 2015-10 | reverse complement strand
GCAGCCGCCGCCGTCAGCAGCAGGGCGGTGTACACCGCCACGGGGGCGGCGTCGCCGGTCTGCACCGGCTGGGAGGCGGTCACCTGCACCGCCAGCCGGCTGACAGCGCTTTCGTTGCCCGCCCGGTCCACGGCCTTGGCATACACCGGCGTGGCGGTGGGGGCGAAGGGGCCGGTATACAGCACCCACTCCGTGCCGTCATAGCTGTAGTACAGGGTCACGTCCTCCTCGGCGGCGGTCAGGGTCACATTTCCGTCGCCGCCCTGGGCAATGACGGGAGCCTCGGGGGCCGCGGTATCCTTCACCACGGTGAAGGTCACGGTGGCGGAGGCGCCGGTGGCCTCGTCGGTGAACTCCACCGTCACCACGTTCTCGCCCTCCTGCAGCTGCGCGCCATAGGAGAACACCTGGGTGATGGGCTCGGCCAGCACGTTCAGATCCCCGGCGGGATACAGCAGCTGATTGCCGTTGATCTTCAGGCCCACGTTGCCGTACAGGGAGGTGATGTCGCCGCTGACGGTAAACGCGTCCTCGTTGGTATAGACCACCGCGCCGTCGGCGATGCGCTCGTCGTCAAACCGCAGGGAAGAAGGCTCCGTATCCGGCAGATAGTACAGATACAGCTTATACACGGTCCCGAAGTCGTTTTCGGCAAAGGCCGAGCTGAGGGTCTTGACGTAGGTCAGGTTCACGCCCTTGCGGATGGCAATGTCAAACTCCACCTGGCGGCTGCCCTCCTGGGGCAGATACCGGACGCCGTTATAAATCACAAGGTTCGCGTCCCGGGCCAGGGTGGCCCGGACGTGGAGGCTGCCGTTTTCATCCAGCATATCGTCGGTGATGATATAGCGGGTGTCGGTCATGCCCTCCTCCTGGTTCCACAGGGGCTCCAGCTCCAGGATATCGCCCCGGATGGTGCCGTCGGAATAGCGGGCGTCCTTGAAGCCGCTTTCCTCATACATCTTCTGGCCATACACCGTGTCATACAGCAGGGCATTGCAGGTGGTGACGTGTCCGGCAGCGTCATAGGCCCGAACCCGGACGATCTGGCACCAGGCGCTGTAATCGTAGATGTCGCCGGTCTCCTCGTCCACATACACGGCGTCCTTATAGGCGAAGGGGAAGCTCATCCGCAGCTGCCCGTTTTCGTCGAAGGAATCCAGAGAGATCTCCTGAGTGTGGATCTCGGCTGCCACATCGTCCTCGCCGATCAGGAAGCCGGAGGAATCCTGGGCGGTGTAGGTCAGATACTGCCGAACACCTGCATGGAGAAGATCTGAGCGTCGGGGGCAACGCCCACCACGCCGCCGTTCTCCTGGTCGCCGTTGGGCGGCCAGGGCCGGGACACACAGCGACACCGTCAGCGCCAGCGCCAGGCACAGGGACAGCGCCCGCCGGAGAAGCCGGTGTACGGATGTGTTTTCTCTCATATCTTTCCTTCTGGATAAACATTCATACGGCCCGTTTTGCCCGCCGGGACGCATGTCCCCCGATCCTGGCAGGAGCGCCTGGCTGCGCAACCCGAAAAAATGCCGGATACTCACGGCGTCCTCGAAATTTTCCGGAAAATTTCTCACCATTATATAACCCTTTAGCGTAAAAAACAATCCTGCCGCCCCTTGGTTTTTCCTTCTGCCTGTCATTAATCATCCTTATGAATATGCATGAATATACGAATGGCGCAGCCGCCCGGCTGCGCCATTCGTATATTCAGCTTTGCTGCTTTTCTCTTGTAAAGACTGCGGCGGTAATCAGGGCCGTCAGCGGGATGGACAGAATCACGCCCACGCTGCTGGCTATGCCGCTGACCACCTCCATGGACACATACGCCGAGCTCATCAGCTGGCGGAAGGACAGCCTCAGGGAGTACAGGTACAGAATCAGTGTGAACCCACTGCCCAAAAACGCCAGGATCAGGGTGTTGGTCATGGTGCCCACCATGTCCCGGCCGATGTTCATACCGGAGCGGAACAGCTCCCGCCGGGACAGCTGGGGATTGGCGGCGTGGACCTCCGCCAGGGAGGAGGCGATGCCCATGGTCACGTCCATCACCGCCCCCAGGGCGCTGATGATGATGCCGCCTACCAGCAGGCCCCGCAGGCCGATGGGTGTGCCGGTCTGGCGCAGCTGCAGCAAAGGCTCTACGTCCTCGATGCGCAGGCCGTCCACCCGGGTCAGGGCCTGGGCCAGCAGCCCGAACAGCAGGGCCAGGGCCGTGCCCGCCACGGCGCCCAGCATGGCGCACACGCTCTTTTTCTGCACGCCGCCCACAATGGTCAGGCTCACCACCGCCACATAGGCGCACACGATAAAGGTCATCAGCAGGGTATTGGCCCCCTTCATCAGCGCCGGCAGCAGCACGCCGAACAGGCACACCAGCGTCACCGCTAAGGCCACCAGCGACTTGGCCCCGGTGCGGCCGCCTACGATCACCGCCGCCGCGATGAACAGCGCCACCACGATGGCCAGGGGGATCAGCCGGTCGAATTCATACACCGTGGCGTTGACGGTGCCGTCGGAATAGCTGGAGATCAGGATGGTGGCCCGGTCCCCGGCGTGGAGGGGCCCGCCGTACAGGGGACCCACATAGTTATATACCTGCATCTGCTGGCCCTGATAGTCCCCGGACTTCACGGTAACCAGCAGCAGCTGCTCTCCCCGGTACCCGTTGTCGGCGGCTGGGTCCTTCTCCGTGGAGTCCGACAGGACCTGCTCTACCACGGCGGATTCATAGTCCGCCCGCTCCTCCGGCTGGTCGGCTTCCACCCGGGCCGGGGCTGCCAGCAGCCGCCCCACGATCAGCAGCACCAGGGCCGCCGCCAGTACCGCGCAGGTCCACTTGTTTTCCCGCAGCCAGGCGGCAGGACCCGCCTGTTTTGTCTTTTTCTTCATAAGAACCTCTTCCTTTCGGCAAATGGAAAGCTGTCCTCACCAGCATAGCAACTTGCGCCCCCCTTGTCAAGCGGCGGTTTTGTGCCGCCGCCGGGGATAAAAGCCCCGCCGCCGGGCAGACTATAGGCGAAAGGATGTGCTGCAATCATGGATATGTCACCCCAGGAATACCAGGCCTATGTCAAGGGCATGCAGAAGAAGTCTCCCCTGCTGAAGGACATGGCCCTGGCCTTCGGCATCGGCGGGGCTATCTGCGTGGTGGGCCAGCTGATCCAGACCGGCTGGCTGATGCTGCTGCCCCGGGAGGACGCCGCCTCCGCCACCTCCATCAGTCTGGTGTTTCTGTCGGCCCTGTTCACGGGGCTGAACCTGTATAACAAGCTGGCCCGGTTCGGCGGAGCCGGGACCCTGGTGCCCATCACGGGCTTTGCCAACGCCGTGGTGTCCCCGGCCATGGACTTCCGGGCCGAAGTTCGCTGTATAATTGGGATAGTCAGAGAAAACCGCAATCGGTGAGTATCAGGACTGAATCCGACAAAATATGCTGGGAAGGAGGTACTTGAAGCGGCTATTATCCCGCATGATTTCAGCCTGCCACAGAGCCAGATGGATGTAGCTGATCCGTCTGGCTCATTTTATTTTCCGATACTTTTATAACACGGGAGGAAGTACCATGCAACAGGGCGTATTATACTTTGAGGGGCAAACAGAACGTATGGATATCCGTTTTGAGAACAAGGAAATCTATGGCGGCCTGCACTGCGGAACTGCAATGGAGGTCTTGATAAATGACGAATGGATACCCACTCGCATTGAGTACGGAAACGACTGGTATCTCGTAGGGGTGCAGAAGGAATCGTTACCCGGACTTCAAGTAAGAATATAGTAACCACATACTGCAAGGGCAGTCTCTTGATTAAAGGGGCTGCCTTGTTTTTATATCCAGTCGCAGAAAGGAGGAACCCGTCATGCCGAAATGCCTGTTCAGATACCAATGGGTTAAGCTGCCCAGGACTCATTTGCCGGTCGGTAAGGGAATCATGGGTTATTGGGCAAAGCTGGCCTCGCGGGCGGCATTTCGCAAGGGTCGGGCAAAATACTGCGGATACACAAACGATGTAATGCCCGGGATGTGGTCCGGTGGCGTGGTCGGCTTAAAGAGCATTCTGGGCGTCAAAAGCCGCACGGAGGCTCTGGAAATCATGGATACGCTCAGCCGGTTCGGGTATATCCGTTACACGCTTGACGAGAAAACAAAGAAGCTGGAATATGTCGTCACCGATTGGGTTGTAAAATGCTCCGGCGCCGAATGCATGAGTGGAGCAGTCTATGCAACAGACGGCTATGGCTTTCTCTGCCTTCCCCGCAACATCACGCAGCGCCTTGCGGATCAGCATTATACATTCGGCGAATCAGATGCATGGCTGGACCTCTGGTGCCACACGGTTTGGCAGGAGACTGGCAATGCGTTTTCTTATCTGGCGCCTGCCGTTCAATTCGGGAGACTTGGCGCCGCTTTGACATTGGAAGCCTTGGGACGGCGCTGGGGCTGGGAAAAGACAAAGGTGTGGAGATTTTTTCAGAAGAATGGGGATGCCTTCGCTCTGCACCGTCTGCCGGGCTCCTACGGCTGCCTCATTTTCAATAGACTGTATCCGCTGGATACAGAGGCTTCCCTGCCCACCTGCGCAGAAATTGAACGCATTATTGAGAAAATGCGTATTTGCGCCGGAAATGCGCATATTGGAGGCTCGGACAATGCACGCCTGAACAAGATGATCCTTTGGTATAGCCGCAGGATCATTATCATGAGAACCACTGATTATGCCGAACAGGCATCAGAAAATCGCGTTGCACTTTCGTCCCCTATAATACGCGCGTATATTTCTCTGTGTTGGAATTGTCAGAACTGTATCTATGACTGCAGAGGTGTAAGTAGTAGACTACGCCGCATAGATGCGAACCACATCCGCGGGCCATGTGCTTACGCGGATTTTTTCTTGCACTCACGAAACCGGAAAGGAGAATCGACATGAGCAAAATCGAAAGCAGTGCCGGAAAGGCGCTTTATGAACAGCAGGAAACCAAGCTGTCGCAGCAGTCCGCCGCATTTATTGAACTTCTAACAAAGCGCGGCATTCTGGGAGATTCGTCTATCGATGATGACAGAGTCCGCCAAGCCAAAAAGGAGAAAAAGAAAAGCATGTATCATAACACGCTTCTCCTGCTGCAGCACTACCGAACCATTCTCTGGACGCTGGAATGCTTCCCGTCCAGCGTAGCAGAGGAGCTGGATCGCCCGCTGAAGGATCTGGATACGCTGCTGGATCGGATCGACCTGGAACTTGGGATGAACAATCGAAAGCTGGAAGGCCGGATGGAGAGTGTACGCCGCTCCCGCCTGCTGGTTGACCGGCTCAACGATGCGGTCAGCATATTGAAATCCAAACCGGTCAACGGGAACAAGATGTACGACATCATCTACATGACCTTTCTCGGGCCGGACAAGCTGATGCACGAGGAGCTTCTGTACCGTCTGGACATCTCTGCCCGGCACTATTACCGGCTCCGCACGCAGGCAATCAATATCATCGCCCTGCGTCTATGGTCTGCCCCTGCCGGCGAGGTGGATTCCTGGCTGGAGGTTCTGAGTATTCTGGAGAACTGGTGAGCAATCTTGAGTGCGGCAGAATCGATGGCACAGAAAAAGGCGGAGAAAATGGCACGGTTCGCGCCGATGACATGTAAATGCAAACATGCTATACTGTTAGCGTCCGATAGTAGGAGCACATCATAAAGGCACCGTTTCTGCGAGGCAGTTCAGCCTCCGAGAGCGGTGCCTTTTTATGTGCCGAATTGAAAAACAGGAGGTAAAAGCATGTCAAAGCAACTTGTATCAGGTAAGCGTCGGCTCAGAAATACCTACTGGTCGTTAGTGGGCGCCGCGTCGGCAACGATCCTCTCCGTCCAGCCCGTAATGGCTGAAACAATCTGGGATCGCTTTTCCACGATCATGCGGGATATCTACGGACAACTGGTCGGGATCAGTACCATTGTCGCCGTGACAGTGGCGGCCATTGCGTTGTTGGTGCGGATGGTCAGCCGGAACCAGCGTGCGGTGGACGAGGCCACCAGCTGGCTCAAGCGAGTCGTTGTGACCTGGATTATTCTTAACACACTCGGCTTTATCGTAGCATACCTGCAGCCGTTGATCGCCGGCGGGCAGTACACAGGCTAATGATCAACAGTTCGGGATCAGACGGGAGGTGAACGACTATCTTAGACTGGATTTTTGAAGGGATCGTGACATGGATCTCCAGCATTGCCTCGCAGATCATGGACGCGGTTTCCGGCCTCTTTCTCAATGCGTTGGGAACAGACATGGTGACCATGGAGGAGTATTTCCCCTTCATCACCAAGGCCTTTGACGTCATGCAGTACACAGCCTGGGCAGTCCTTTTTCTCATTGTGGTCTGGCAGCTGTTCCGTGCGTTCGGAGGACCCATTACCGAAGCCGAAAACCCATGGCAATTAGTTGTGCGTGGCGCGATTTTCGCGCTGCTGATCGGATACGCAAAACCAATTTTCATGCTGGCGCTCGACATTGCCAGAGCGCCGTATACGGCACTGATGGATGTAAGCATGACGGCGGAGGAATTCACCTTTGCCGGTGTGGAGCAGGTACTGAGCAACGGACTGCTGACAATCGTTTCAACCGTGACGGTTGTCGGGCCCATACTGGTTCTGATCCTGCTGATCGCGCTCGGATGGAATTACTTCAAGCTGCTGCTGGAGGCAGTCGAACGGTATATCGTGGTCGGTGTGCTGTGCTATACCTCCCCGCTGGCATTCTGCATGGGCGGCTCCAAGGCGACCAATCAGGTCTTTAAAAGCTGGTGCAGGATGGTAGGCTCGCAGCTTCTTTTGCTGGTCATGAACGTGTGGTTTATCCGGGGCTTTAACTCCTCGGTAGGCCAGTATATCGGAAACGGCGGCGCGCTGAGTACAGGGCAGGGATCTATCTTTCTATGGCTGTTCTGCGCCCTGGCATTCCTAAAGACCGCACAGAAATTCGACAGCTATATGGCCGCCATGGGGCTTAATGTGGCGCAGACCGGTTCCAGCATGGGCATGGAACTGCTGATGGCCGCAAGGGTGATCAGCGGCGTGGGACACAGCGCAAAGAGCGCAGGCAGCGTGTTCGGCAGGGGCGGTTCGACTGCAACCGGAACCGGGGCCGCGGCCAGCGGCTTTGCATCCGGCTTTGCCAGCAGATTCAAGGGTAACAGCTATGTCCGTGACGCCGTCGTTGATGGCGGCACGCGCATGGGCATGGGCGGCGGCGTCGGCTTTGTCGGGCGCGTTTTTGGCGGTGTTGCTGCCAGAAACGGTGCGATGCTTACGGGAGAATCCATATCCTCCGTAGCAGCGCGTCCCGCAGAAGCAGCCGGCACTATTGCCGGCGATATCGCCGACCGCAGCCTTGGCAACTACATGCCTCAGCTTGCGGGCCATACACTCAAGGGAACCCAGATCAGCGGCGGACACATCAGCACGACGGCGACCGGCACAGACGGCAAGGTCAGCAGTGTGGAGATGTTCAATACGGCGCAGTTTGAAAAACCCGCCGCTCCGCACTCCGTTGTAACTGCCTCTGACGGCAGCACCTGGTATCAGATGGCCAGCGGCGAGGGCCGAAACGCCTTCTACGATGCGCCCGGGTTTACCGGCAGCCCCGCCGAATCCGAACAGGTTGCGGCAGCCTTCCCCGGCGCTGCTGAAGGTACAGTCCTTCGCAACACGGGCGACGGCATCATGGAAGCCAGCAGCGAGAGCGGAAACAGCCTGTGGTACAACAGCGCGTATTACAATGAGCCCGACGCACCGCACACTGTCATGCAGGCGGCAAACGGCGTAGACTGGTACGCTATGCAGCAGCACGCGGAAGCGCCTGCCTTTGAACAGGGAGAGGCCGCAGACGCATATAACCAGGCGGCCTTCCGCAACTTTATGCCCGGCTTTGAGCAGCAGGTGGCACATGTGGACGGCACGCATCGGGAGGACGGGCACTTCGAGGTCCGCCATGCCGATGGCTCCGGGACGGCTTTTTACGACACCGCCAGATTCGCCGCACCGCGCGGGGATTATCAGGTGTATGAGGACGTCAGAGGGCAGCAGTGGATCGCCATCCATGGAGACCCCGCCGTGGAACGCAAGCCGGTGTTCGAGGACGGAAAGCCCGTCTACGACGGTGAAAACGTCCGCACGGTGTCCGTGGAGTCGGTTCGATACAAGAACATGCCCAGCCGCTTTAAGGAGCCGGAAAAGCGTCCGGACAGCGGCATAAAGGCGCCGAAGCGCAGGAAATAAATGCAGCGGGCAACAGCCGGAGCGGATGACATCCCTCCGGCTGTTTTGCCTGCCTGCGAATAAAGAAACCAGCCGCCACGCGCGGCTTCGGATACTCACCGGGGAGGTGTAAAAGAAAATGGGTGAGCCGGATAAACGGCAGATAGGCGACGGCAGCGATAATTACGGCGAAGCTGCCAAGCAGATGGCCAAAGCCGCAAAGGAAGCAGGAAAAGAGACGGCAAAGCAAGCCGCCGTGAAAGGCGCTGAAGCCGGCGCCAATGCAGCAGCCGCGACGGTGCAGGCAGGTGTGGAGGGCGGCAAGGCGGTTGCCGAGATAGCCGCAGGAACCGCTGCGGGCGGACCGTGGGGTGCGATTTTATCGGCGGCATGGGCCATGCGTCACACGCTGTTTAAGATACTTGTCTGCATCTGCCTGTTTTTCCTTGTCATTATCGTCCTGATCGTTTCACTGCCCAGCGTTGTCACAAACAGCGTGTTTGGGCTGGATGGGTCGATGGTGGACATGGAAAACCCCACAACGCTGCTGGAATCCTATAACGACCTTGCCACAGATATTTCCGCAGTTGTGGAGGAAGGGTATGACGCAGCCCTCGCAAAAGTCGAGCAGATCATTGAGGACGGCGGATACGACTACGATCTGTCAATGGATGCACTTATCAATTATGCACAGGGTTCCGCCGGGTACGATGTAAGCTATATCCTTGCGGCCTACTCCGCATCGCTTCAACAACGCAATACCGGCAAGGAGGATATGCTGGCAAAGCTTCGCAGCGTTGCCGACAGTATGTTTCCGGTATCTTTCGTGGAGAAGGAATCGGAGCAAATCGTCCCCTTTACCTATGCTACATACAGACCCGTTACCGTGACGGTCGTCACATCCAAGACACAGACGGGAACCATCAATGGCGTTCCGCAGTACCGTTATACCACAGCCCGTCGCATCTACTATGAGCCGGACGAAACGATAACAACATCGGAGCCGGTCAATGTGGCAGCCTATACGCCTGTGGCAGTTTCCGTTCCCATATACAGCGGAGGCAGAATCACCGGCACACGAAGCGAAATCTATTATGAGCAGGGCGGCAACGAGACGCTCACTCCGGAAACGGAGGTCGTAAAGTATGTGGAATGCACCATACAGCCCTTTGATAACAGCGTCATCATCCGAGCCTTCGGGATCGATCCCTCCGCCACCTATGACCAATTCAAAATAACCTATGGCGAGGCCATTCAGAAGATGGCCAACGCCTTGAAAATGACGCTGTATGGGACATTAGGCAATGGGCAGATGGTTCCCTTGACCGATGCGGAGCTGATCGCCTTTGTCAACGCGCAGAACTGCAGTCCCATGCGGAAGCATATCCTCACAACGGCATTGTCGCTGGTGGGCAAGGTCCCATATTTCTGGGGCGGCAAGTCGGCACCCGGCTGGAACGATGCTTGGAACACGCCGCGGCTGGTGACGTCAGCCGGTTCTCCGACGACCGGCACGATTCGGCCCTTTGGTCTTGATTGCAGCGGCTTCACCACGTGGGTATTCAATACGGCAGTAGGCGTTGAGATCGGCGCCGGCTGCAACGGACAGTACCCGAATACTTACGGCATCTCCGCAGCGGAGCTGCTGCCGGGTGATCTGGGATTCCTTGCGGATGATGACGGCTGGGGCCATGTGCTTATTTTTGCCGGATATGATGCGGAAGGGACACGTATGTGGGTGCATTCCTCCGGCGGCATCGGCGTTATCCTGAATACGCCAAGCTATGAAGGAAGGCTTTCCTATCGCCGCCTCAGCATCGTGGATTACGATGCGCCGGTGGTAAATTCCCCGACCGGCGAGGCGCTTTATACGCTGGAGGTAAAGGTGACGCATTACTGCGCCTGCGCAAAGTGCTGCGGCAGCAATGCGCAGGGGCTTACCGCCAGCGGCAAACAGGCAGCGGTCGGTATGGTCGCTATGTCCAGCCATTATCCCTTCGGCACGCAAATCATGATAAACGGTACCATGTACACCGTGGAAGATCGGGGCGGCTCGGGCATAGAGAACAATATCCATCGCGTGGATATCTATGTGCCGGATCATCAGCAGGCGCTGCGGATGGGACGGTATACCACAACCGCAACAATTTACAGATTAGGCAGGTGAAAAACTTGGACGAAAAAGAATACAACAACGTGTACGCAATCCCCGCAAACTATACGGACAGCGGCAAACTGCTGGGAGGGATGATCGATACCCGGAACGCAATCGAAACGGTGATTCTGGTGCTGGCTTTGGGCTATCCGGAGCTGATTCTGATCCCCATGCCCGGCACCATCCGCATCGTGGTCATGACGGTCACGCTGCTACCGCTGGCGGTGGTGTCTGCAATGGGCGTGGATGGCGGGTCGCTGTTTCAGTACATCGGCCATATCATCCATTTCTGGACACACCGCAGGAAATTACACTTCAGGAGGATCGGATACCGCTATGGCCAAAGCAAAAGGAAAAAGAAACCGCAGAAAAGAAAAGCTTGAGTTTGTGCAGGATTATTTGCCCATCCGCGACTTGAAAAACGGGATCATTGAAACGACGGACAACCGCTACATAAAAATCCTTGAGATCGAGCCGATCAACTTCACGCTGCGATCCGATGAGGAGCAGTTCAACATCATCTCCAGCTTTGCCAGCTGGCTGAAGATATCCCCCATGCGGCTGCAGTTCAAGTCCATTACGCGCCGCGCGGACTCAGATAAACACATATCCATGATCTGCGAGGAATTGGAACACGAGGAGAATCCGCAATGTAAGGAACTTGGCGAAGATTATATCGGACTCATCAAGGATGTGGGAAATCGGGAAGCGCTGACGAGGCGCTTCTTTCTGATTTTCCAGTACGAGGCGGTAGGCCGCAACGAAAGCGACGACTATGCAAAAATCTATGGCATGCTCCAGACCGCCGAGCAGACAGCGCGGGCGTATTTCATGCAATGCGGCAACAGCATCATCCAGCCCAAAGACCCGGATGAAGCGACTGCCGAAATCCTATACATGTTTTACAACCGGCGCTCCTGCACGGACGAGCCGTTTTCCTCCCGTGTAGATCGCATCGTGGTGGACACCATGGCGGCAAAGAAGAAAATCATCGGCATGGACCCGGTGCCGCCTATCCGCATGGCCAACTTTCTGGCGCCCCGCGGCATCGACCTGAGCCATTATAACTATGTCGTTATGGACGGGCTGTACTATTCCTTCCTCTACATCAAGGCAGGCGGGTATCCAAGCCGCGTCCGGGCTGGCTGGATGTCCTCACTCATCAACGCCGGAGAAGGAGTGGATATCGACGTCCATCTCCGCCGTGAGAACCGCAGCCGCACCATAGATAAGGTCGCCCAGCGGATCAGGCTCAACCGCACCAAACTCAAGAGCATGCAGGATACCAGCACCGATTATGAGGAGCTGACCAATTCCATACAGGCGGGCTATTTTATCAAGAATGGCATCGCCAACTACAACGAGGACCTCTTTTACATGAGCGTTTTCATCACCGTATCGGCCAAAACCTACGAGGAATTGCTTTGGCGCAAGCAGCAGATGGTGGATATGCTCAAATCCATGGATATGTACACCAGCGAGTGCAGCTTTCAGCAGGAGGCCGCACTGCAGTCGGTGATGCCGTTCCTGAAAATCTCGCCCAAGCTTGAGAAAAAGGCTCAGCGCAATGTGCTGACCAGCGGCGCCGCATCCAGCTATATCTTCACCAGCTTTGAGCTGTCGGACGATAACGGCGTGCTGCTGGGTATCAACCGATACAACAACTCCCTGTGCATCGTGGATCTGTTCAACACAAAGATCAATAAAAATGCCAACCTGAACCTGCTGGGCACATCGGGCGCAGGAAAGACCTTCACCATGCAGCTGCTGGCGCTTCGGATGCGGATGCGCGGCATTCAGTGCTACATTCTGGCGCCCATCAAGGGACACGAATTCCGTAGAGCCTGCAATAAGATCGGCGGCGAGTTTATCAAGATCGCACCGGGTTCCCCCCACTGCATCAATGTAATGGAGATACGGCATACCATGTCGCCGGAGATGGAGCTGATTGACGAGATCGATTATGTGGAGATGGGCTCCATGCTGGCTCGAAAAATTCAGCAGCTCATGACCTTCTTCGGCCTGCTGATCCCCGATATGAGCAACGAGGAGGAGCAGATGCTGGATGAAGCGTTGATCCGAACCTATGCGGATTTCGGCATCACCCATGATAACGACTCCATCTATACGGACATGTCCTCCGCTCCGCCCAAAATGAAGCAGATGCCCATCCTGGGCGACCTGCATAAGCACCTGCAGGAGAATCCCATGACCCAGCGGCTGGCGGCCATCATCAGCCGTTTTGTCACCGGCAGCGCCCAAAGCTTCAACAGACAGACCAATGTAGACCTCTCTAATAAATACATCGTCCTTGACCTGTCGGAGCTGAAGGGCAAGCTGCTTCCGGTGGGCATGTTCATCGCACTGGATTATGTGTGGGATCAGATAAAGTCCGACCGCACCAAACGCAAAGCCATCTTTATCGACGAGATCTGGCAGCTGATCGGCGCCAGCTCCAACCGCATGGCCGCAGAGTTTTGCCTTGAGATATTCAAGGTTATCCGCGGCTTCGGCGGAGCGGCCATTTCCGCAACGCAGGATCTGTCGGATTTCTTCGGTCTGGAGGACGGCAAGTACGGCAGGGCGATCATCAACAACTCCAAGAACAAGATCATTCTGAACCTGGAGCCGGACGAGGCCCGGTATGTACAGGAAACGCTGAAGCTCACCCGCACGGAGATACGCGCCATCACCCGCTTCGAGCGCGGCGAGGCGCTCATCAGCTCCAACAACAACAAAGTGCCTGTGGTGGTGAAGGCCTCCAAGCTGGAAAAGGAAATGATCACCACGGATCGCGCCGAGCTGGAGGCAATCCTCAAAGAACGGCAGAGGGAGAAAACGCATTCAGCGTAGAATACGCATTTTGCAAAGAATACGCACACGCAGAAGGAGGTGAACAACATGCTGCTTGATGATGAGCGCCATGTGATCAAATGGCTGTCGCAGTACGGCGCACTGACCAAAACACAGGTGATCCGACTGCTGCGGGACAAAACCCCGGAGACGGCGGAGAAGATTCTTCGCAATCTGAAAAGGGAGCATCAAATCTCGGATGTAGCCGGTGGCTACTATCTGGCTTTGGATGGACTATGCAAGCCGGATCAGCGGACGATCCTTGCCGTATGGGTGCTGCTGCGGTTTATCGACTATGTGGATCCCATGGCGCATTATCCTGCGGTTTACCCGTCCCAAATCTTTTTTCTGAAGGAAAACACCGGCTATGAGATCGTTGTGCTGTATGACGGTGAGCAGCACCTTAGCAAGCTGCTGCAGCCGCAGGATGACGAGATGAAATATATCTTTGTCCTGCCCAATATCGCCATGGCGTCCCAGATAATGCTCCCCAAGGCGCCCTGCCTGTTTGCAACCGTCAACTTTGCCGGGCAGGAAGAACCGGACATTACATTTTACACAGAGGAGGCTGCAACCGATGGACTCGATAAACTCGTTCATTCATCTGCTGGATAAAATAGAGACGCAGAATCGACGGCTCAGCATGACCATAAAAAATCTCCGCTGTCTGACCGGAGGGAAAAGCATGGAGCTGGCGTATGCCATGGCACTGAAGCTGGCCGAGGAAAGTGAAAAATTGACGCTGCTGACCAGAGCGCTTCCCGCCTACACAGGGAATCCGCAGGCGCTGCAGGATGTGGATGCGGTTGCAGCAGAGTCGGTTCCAATAGAAGCGGGCTTTACCATCGAAGGCTGGTTCTGCATCCGGCTGCCTCTGCTGCTCCCCAAAAAGGAGAGGGGCTCCGCCTCCTATATCCGGGGCATCCTGTACCCCGCGCTCAGGAACTTCTTTCAGGGCAAAGCACCGGTTCGATACCCCGAAAGCATTATGATATTCCGCCATGTATATGAAAAAGGCAGGCCGGAGCGTCGGTACCGGGATCATGACAATATTGAGATCAATATGGTCTCCGATACCGTCGCCATGTATGTGCTTACGGATGACGCGCCGCCGTGCTGCGATCATTTCTACTGCAGCGCGGCCTCCACGCAGGAGCGTACGGAGGTGTATGTGGTCCCGGCACGGGATTTTCCCCAGTGGCTGGTGCTGGAGCCCCTGATCCCGGACGAGGGGGTGATGCTCCATGAAAATGTGCCGGAGCGGCGTCAAAAACATGTGTAAAAACAGGGCAAAAACCCGCCTCCCCAATGACATATCTTTTAACAGCCGGAAAACACCGATGAAACCGATGTTTTTCAGGCTTTTTGCGTGGACGGTTTCCGACAAAGAGAGCAGTCATGTTGTCGGAAAGCTCCTGCATTCCGGGGATTGAAACAATGATTACCGTTCGGCCGGGAAGTCATGTGCATCGGCTTATCACAGTGCTTGGGCTCGCCGGCGAATACCCTGTCCGTTCGCTTGGCGTGCTGGGAAACGAGCGTACTCTCAGAGCGCTGGTGAGTAAACTTTCCACAACACAGGAGCTTCGTAACCCGGATACCGATGAGCGGATGAGGGTAAAGCTGCTGCAGCTGACCGGCATCGGGAATGCCAAAGCGATTCGTTTCTGTAAGGGCGCTCTCCCCATACTGGAATGGATACATATGGACGCATACGACTATTATATGGCCGCGTTTTACAATCATAGATTCCCCGGCGGTATGGCGCATCGGGACCGTAACCTTCGGGTTGCCGAGACGATTGGGATGCACCTGACCGCCGGTATCGAGACAAGGGTCTATCTACTCCCCGCCTTGCAAAACCGGGCTATCCTTCGGATAACACCGGACGCGCCTGCCTTCTATCTGGCGCGGGACTTCAAAAAGATCACCCCAGCGGAACAGAACAAAACCATGTTCACACGCATCGTCGGCGCAATCTTCTATCCCGGCGGCTGTTACGCCGTTTACAACACGCGGAACGCCGCGATGAAATGGAACGGCATGGGAGAGTTCAAAGCGCTCCACAGCCTGACAGAGCTTGCCCGCATGAATGCCGGGGTTCAGAGCATCGACTCCGCAATCCTGCTGGGCGAGTCCTATGATACGGCGCTGACCACACTGCTGGAGTCAGATAAAAACCGGCGACTGGAACTTCGGTTTGACGGAATCTATCGGCACATCTATTTTGTGCCCATGAATGCCGGCGGCATCCGGCAGTTCAGATTGCTCACCGTCCCAGACTGGAAAGAAAAGCTGCTTGAGCTGCTGTTCGACCCAGACGTCCGGTCATATAACCGGGGATTCATGGAATACGACGCCAGTATCGGCGGCACCTGTGTTTTCTCACATCTTGACGGCGACATCGCACGCCTGATCCGTTTTCGTGAGGCAATGCAGACCGGCGCAGGGAGCTTTGAGGTACTCTGCTTCGATGATCAAGCGCCCTTTCTAAGAGAGTACCTTGGCCCGTATATCACACTCAAAACCATCGACGCTGCCACAGTAGAAGCAGAACTGGGACTATAAAGGAGGAATGCATTCTGGATAAAAAGCGAGCAGCAGCCATCATCGCCGTCTCCATACCAGGACTCATCACCCTGCTTTACCTGGGCGGAGTGCTTGGCCAATTGCTGATAAACTACGAGCTTTGGATGAATTCCGGCGGTCTTACAGGGCAAACGACCATCGGCGCCGTAGACTGGAATCCGATCGTGTGTCTGGGCAGCGCCTTCAGTATCCCGGGGCTAAAAAGCATCGGTATACTGCTGCTGACCGGAGTCGGTATCACGGCCTATGTGCGTTTCCACGATAAATTCAGCTCCAAGGACTACGATGAACGCGGATTTACCCGCAGCAAGTACGGAACCTACGGCACCGCTTCATGGATGAAGGACAAGGAACTGAAAGAGATTCTGGAGATCAAGCCTCCGTCGCAGGCCGATGGCATCATTTTGGGCGAAAAAAACGGCAGCGTCATCTGCTTACCTAAAGACACCAGACTGAACCGCCACATCGCCGTATTCGGTGCATCCGGTACCCGGAAATCCCGTGGCGTGATCCGTCCGGCACTGTTCACCATACTCAAGCGCGGAGAGTCGGCAGTCATTACGGATCCGAAGGCGGAGCTCTATAACGATACCGCCGAGTTGTTCCGTAAGAACGGGTATGAGGTAAAAGTATTCAACCTGGTAGACCCCCGGCACGGCGACTCATGGAACTGCATGTCAGACCTGAACGGCGATACCCTGCTGGCGCAGGTGTTGACCAATGTCATCATCTCCAACACCAGTGAGGGCAAGGGCGACCATTTCTGGGACAACGGCGAGGCCAATTTGCTCAAAGCGCTGGTGCTCTATATCGATCTGGACAGGAGCCGCAGCCCGGAGACGAAGAACCTGGCGGCCGCCTACCAGCTCCTGACCCAAAACAGCGAACGGCAGCTGACGGCACTTTTTGAAAAGCTGCCGCTGGATCACCCCGCCCGTGCGCCGTTCAATCTTTTCTCGCAGGCCAGCGACACGGTGCGTTCCGGCATCGTCCTTGGACTCGGCACCCGGTTACAGGTCTTACAGAACGAGGCTGTGCGGGACATCATCAGCCGCAGCGATATCGATCTCACGGCGCCGGGCAAGCGCAAATGCGCCTACTTCGTCATACTCAGCGATCAGGACGCAACGATGGCGTTTCTGTCCTCGCTGTTCTTTTCGTTTCTATTCATCAAGTTGGTGCGCTATGCCGACAGCACGCCGGAGCTGCGCTGCAAAGTCCCGGTCAACCTCATCTTCGATGAGTTCAACAATGTGGGCAAGCTCGGCGGCGCAGCGGACGGTTCGGATTTTGCCCGTACGCTCAGCGTTATCCGCAGCCGTGCGATCTATGTGATGCTGGCCGTACAGAGCCTCGGTCAGCTCCAGAACCGATATCCCAACAATCTCTGGGCAGAGATCGTCGGTAACCTGGACGTGCAGCTCATGCTGGGCTGTACCGATGAGGTCAGCGCCGAGTACTTCTCCGCGCGGAGCGGTGATATGTCAGTGGAGATCAACTCCACCATGACCGTGCGCAAGACCATTGCCGTAGCGCAGGTCATCCCCCAATACCGTCAGACGGAGGGCCAGGGGCGCAGACGGCTGCTGACTCCGGACGAGGTGCTGCGCATCCCCAACGAGGAACTGCTGGTGGTCATCCGAGGACACAATGTCCTGAAACTGAAAAAGTTTGATTATGCTGACCACCCGCTGGCCAAGGAATTGACTCCCGTCAGCATTCTTGACTACACACCCCCGCACGCGGCAGCGCCTTTTCTCCAGACCGAGACGACTTTGCCACACACAGCGCCTGAGGAGCGGCCGCGTACGCCGTCCATACCCTCAAAACGCAGAACGCTGTACAGCTCCGCAAAACCGCCGAGCGAGTTTTGAACTCAATGATTTAACTAAAAAGTTGACATTTAACTTTAGCGATGTTATAATGCCGAAAGAAAGTTAAATTGGTGGTGAGCAGATGGACTATATCACAAAAACACTGGGCGTCCCGGTAATACGGACAGAGTGGAAGAAGCAGGCAGCCTTGCCGCTTTTTTTGAACGATAAATATACATTTGAACAAGCGGACATTGGCGGAGTAGCGTGCCTTATTGTTCATCCTGTGGGGGAACTCGATACGATTAATACCCTTAAAAAGCATGTGGCGAGGCTGCATGCAGCAAGCGGGCGACAGGTCGTTTTTGAGTTAACGGCCATATCCCGGCAGCGCCGCAACTCCTTCATTGATGCGAAGCTGGCGTTCGTCGTGCCGGAAAAGCAGGTGTATCTTCCCTTTCTCGGGGCTCTGCTTACAGAGCGCTGCGATAGCGAGGGACTCGTGACGGGCGCAGAGAAGCTGCAGCCGTCTGCGCAGATGCTGCTGTTTGCCTATATCCTGAATGGGAACGAGCCTATGCCCATGACACCTTTTGCGGAGCGGTTTGCCTTTTCCGCAATGACGATCACGAGAGCGGCAAATCAATTGGTAGAGCTTGGGCTCCTTAACAAGTCCTGCTCCGTCGGAGCGCAGAAAATGCTCTGCACCGAGCTCAACACAAAGGGACTATATCAAAAAGCCGTCCCCTACCTCATCCAGCCTGTCCGGACAACCGTATTCATCGAAAAGAGCGCTGTGACCCGGGATATGTTTCCCGCAGGGCTGAGTGCGCTTTCGGAAATGAGCATGCTCAACCCGCCGGCGGTCGAAACATGGGGTATGGTTGGCGGCAAAATTAAGGGATCGGCACAGAAATTGATCGATTCTGAAAAGCAATGCGCCCTGCAGCTCTGGCGCTATGACCCGCGCCGTATCAGTCAGACAGGCGGAGTTGATGTACTGTCGCTGGCGGCAAGCTTAGCAGACGATATGGACGAGCGGGTAGAGCAATGTATTGAAGAAATACTGGAAAAGGTGTGGTGACAAAGATGGTAACCGGATTTGAGAGCTTCAAGCGGTGGTTTTCCGAGTACAGCGAGCAGTATGCAATTATCGGCGGAACAGCTTGCGACCTGCTCATGAGCGAGGAAGGCATGGATTTTCGGGCAACGCGAGATATTGATATGGTGCTGATCGTAGAGAGCCTGACGCCGCAGTTCGGAGAACGATTATGGTCATATATCAGAGACGCAGGGTACGAGCATAGAAATAAAAGTACCGGCGAACCGCAGTTTTACCGATTTACGAATCCGAAGAGCCGGGATTATCCCTACATGATAGAGCTGTTTTCCCGTCGCGCTGATGCAATTGCCCTTTCGGATGATGCGGTACTTACGCCATTGCCACTGGACCATGAAATATCCAGCCTGTCGGCGATTTTGCTGGATGATGCGTATTACCAATTCCTGCGCAAGGGGAAAACCATAATAGATGGGATACCGATTCTTGACGCAATGCACCTCATCCCATTCAAGGCCAAGGCGTGGCTGGATCTTCGCCAGCGAAAGGAAGCCGGCGCAAAGGTTGACAGCAAAAACATCCGGAAGCACAAAAATGACGTGATCCGGCTCAGCATGCTGTTGAGAGAAAATGATACGCTTGACTTGCCGCAAGCGATCCGCAATGATATGAAAGGCTTCCTTTCCGCAATGCGCGAAGAATCGATTGACCTCAAGGCACTTGGAATACGAGGAACGTCGCAGGAGGAAATAACGGGAAGGCTGCTTACGGCGTATATCCTGAACAAATAATACATATTACCGGCAGATGGGCGTCTCAGAAATGGGACGCTCTTTTTATATTCAAACAAAAGAAACGGAGGATCAAACAATGGCAACGAAAAAAACGGCGGTGATCCCGGAAGAAGAAATTCTTGCGGCCGCGACGGACGAAAACATCAATGAACACGCATTACATCAGACTGAAACTGAACCTGAGCCGGATAGAGTGCTCAGCGCTGAAGGGGAGCCCGGAGACGCTGATCTCATCGACATTTGCCAGACTGGTTCCGAATCTGCGAATCCCGAAGGGATGCCGATCGAAGACGCCGCGCGCAACACCCTGGAAGCACCGGTATCCCAGACTGGATCGGGCACTGAACTTCCCGGAGAATTCCCGGCCGGATCCGATGAATTAACTGCGCCGGAAGCTCCGGCGTCCCAGACCGATTCCGACTTGGAGGAGAAAAAACCTGAAGAGAGCCCGCCGGCCCGCCGAACCAGAAAACCAAGAGCTAAGAAAAGTGAGTCTGACACAGCGGCGGCAGAACCGCCTGGGGATGCATCCGACGGCGTCGAATCTCCGGAGAAGAAGCCTCGCAGGCGCGCCGCTGCCAGACCGGCGTCGCCGGTGGTATCCATCGACGAGCGCCCCAGTGTGGAAACGGAAGCGGACAAAGCCCGCAACGATTTGCTGGACCTGGTAGAATCCTTAAAGACCAAACGGATCCTGACCGGGACCATTCAAGGCATCGAACGCCCCGCTGACCATCCCTCTCGTTCTCTTGCAGTCATTTATCATGGCGATATCAAGGTAATCATTCCTGCGGAGGAGGCGGTGGAGCCGCCGGAGGATTTCCGTGGCAGGCTTCCGGAGGATGTGCTGCACTATATGGTCACCAAACGCCTGGGGGCGGAGGTGGATTACATCATCAAGGGCATCGACGCCAAGGCGGGCGTTGCAGTCGGCAGCCGTCTTGAGGCTATGTCCGCTAAGCGCCGCGCGTACTATTTCGGTACAGACCGGGATGGAAACAATCTGCTCTACGAAGGTATCTGTGCGGAAGCTCGCGTCGTATCCGTCATTCGTGCCGGCATCTTCGTGGATCTGTTTGGCCTGGAGGTCTACATCCCGCTTCGCGAGCTGAGCTACCAACGCATGCTGGATGCGCAGGACAGTTTTCAGCCCGGGCAGCGCATTCTGGTTAAGATCCTGAGCATCGACCGCAGTGACCGAACCAGTATCCGGGTCAGCGCCTCCATCAAGCAGGCCGGCGAGAATCCCTATGAAAAGGCGCTGCGGCGTTATTCTGTGGGCAACCGCTATGTAGGTACTGTCAGTATGGTGGACATGAACGGCGTGTTCGTCTCACTGGACGGCGGCATCGACTGTCTGTGCAGCTATCCTAAGCGCGGGCGCCCGCCCAGAGGCTCTCGCGTAACGGTACGGATTCTGGGCATCAACAACGAATCCAATCGGATCTGGGGCGCAATCACACACATCGCTACCCCGAGATGACTGGAGCGAACAGAAAATGACAAGGAGGTTGAACAACTATGCTTGATTACGATCTGACCCGCGCAGAACAGGTCAGAAGAACGGATCTTGCGCAAAAAGCCCGCAGGATGATCCTGTCCCACATGAAGGTGGAGGCGGAGGACGAAACTTCGCTGACGCTGGATCACCGCGGCTACTATATGCAGATCTCGTTCTCGCCGCTGCACCCGCTGCTGGTCGTCTGCCTGGCTAAGGCGATCCGAAACCCGGATGGCGCACGAAAACAGCAGCTTGCCAACGAACTGAACCTGCACAGCGTGCTGGGCAGCCACGCCATCAACGAGGACGTCGGCTGTTATTCCTATCGCGCCACCCACTGGCTGGATACGGAGCTCACGCCGGAACGGTTCTTTGAAATACTCAGCCGCTGCGTTGACGAAGCGGATCGTGGCTATTTCAATCTGGCAGGATGAGTATATTGCCGTAATGCTCAGTGCGTATCCGCGTACCGGACAACCCCACCGCCTCCCGGCAGTACCCGGGGAAAGCCTCAAGTGAGAGCCGGGAGCCATACTGCGGCACTCCGGAGTACACCTTACAGCCGTCAAGCCCTCCGGAATCAGAACCAGCCATACTCGAAGAGCCGGCCATGAATGAACCTCATTTGCGTGAAACTGCGGCGTTGGAGTTGGCTTCACCTATGACTCTACCGCAACAGGACGCCGGAATACCCCCATTATCGCCGGAGATATATCCATCCATCCTGCGCGGGATATCAAATCACGGCCGGAACTGAACGCAGCAGACGGCATCATATATTTCTGCGTTTGGGCGCAGCTGAGAACAGAAGCGTGATACGATCTGTATATCGGCTGCACCTGAGCCAAACCACATCACGCAGCGAGAAGCGCATCGGAAACGGTGCGCTTCTTTGCTGCAAAAAACAGGAGGTAAAGGAACGATGAAACGTAAAACGCTCAAGAAAGCCCTTTCGGCATTCTTGTCCCTGCTCATGTGCATGATGACGCTTTTGTCTATCAGCACACCTGTGTTTGCCGCAACGACGGTAGACGCTTACATGGTGGATTTCCCACGCGACGGTGACAGCAACTACTCTGCGACGGCGTGGGGCCACTCTGCCACGTCTCTGATGGGCGGTTGGCGGTTTCTCAACAGCAAATACACAACGGTGCATAGCATCGGCACCTATAACGGTCAAGTCTCGTATTGCATCGAGCCAGGCATCGGGCAAAATGCCGGCGATACTCTCTCCCACAAGGATGAGACATTTTGGGAAAACTACCCCAGCCACCTCAATCCGACCATTTCCCCGGATACCATCAAGGTCCTGCTTGGCCGGATCATGCAGTATGGCTATCAGGGCAATGTATCCACATCCTGGCGTTCTCAGAACGCCTCGGACGCAGCTGCGTTAAGCCATATAATCGCTACACAGCTGCTGGTCTGGGAGACGGTTGTCGGCGAGCGTGACGCAAGCTTCAACAAGGTGGATCCCTCCGGCTATGGGAAGAGCGCGGTTTGGAGTTATATCCGGGACGAGCATCCGCTTCGCAGCCAGATCCGCTCCTATTATAATTCCATGGCCGCCAGCGTGCAGAGTCACGCAGAGATCCCCAGCTTCTGCGCACGAAGCATTGGCAGCGCACGCAGCTATGAACTCAAATACGACGGCACGCGATATACCGTGACACTGACGGATACCAATGGAGTGCTGTCGAATTTCTCGTTCAGATCCTCGGAACCCGGAATCAGCTTCTCCCGAAGCGGAAACCGCCTGACAATCACCTCCGACATGCCGATTGCAGGCGATATCCGCGTAAGCGCCAGCAAGACCAACGGCGTGCGAAGCGGTGTGGTCGTCTGGACGGACGGCAACAAAGGCGCCGGCATTCAGGACGTTGTCACCTACGGCGAAAATGTGTCAGACCCTGTCAGTGCCTATCTTCGGCTTGAGATGGAGGCGCTCGGCACCATGCACCTGGTCAAGACCAGCGAGGATGGCGTTGTGGCCGGCATTTCTTTCACGATCTCTGGCAACGGAATCACCAAGACTGTGACTACCGGTCGCGACGGCACGATTGACGTATCCGAGCTCATGGCCGGCACCTATACCGTAACAGAAGCGGACATTGAGCGTTATACGCCCCAGACTTCACAGCAGGTCACCATTGTCGGCGGGCAGACCTCGACCGTGACCTTCAACAACGTGCTCAAACGCGGTGCTTTGGAGGTGACCAAGACTTCAGAAGACGGATTCGTTGAGGGCGTAAAGTTTCGCTTGTACGGCAAATCCCTTTCCGGCCTGAACGTCGATGAGTATGCGGTAACGGACTCCACCGGCGTGGCTAAGTTCCGCAATGTCCTGATTGGTGGCCCATATACCATCGAGGAGGTCGATACGGCCATTCGTTACGTTATCCCTGATCCCCAGTCGGTATCTATCCAGTGGAACCGGGTGGCAGAGCGCAGCTTTGCCAATATCCTCAAAAAGTTTACCGTGACCGTAACCAAGACGGACGCAGAAACCGGAACACCGCAGGGCGACGCCACGCTGTCAGGCGCTAAATACGGGATCTACAAGGGCGGGAAGCTTGTCGATGTGTATTACACAGACGCCAATGGTCAGTTCACCAGCAAAGAGTATATCTGCGATACCGACTGGACGATCCGTGAAATGGAACCATCGGAGGGGTACCTCCTCGATACGACGGAACATGCCGTTGGTGCAGCGCCCGGTCAGTATACGGTTGAACACAATACAACGGCTAACGCCGTGACCGAAACGGTAATCAAGGGCAGCATCCGCCTGATCAAGCATATTGATGCGGAACTGGAAACCCCCGAGAATATGCCGACCCCGCAGACAGAAGCCGAGATCCCCGCAGCAACGGACCCCTCTGCGCCGGAAGGCTCCACATATTTTGTTAGCCCGGACGCTGCCGCACCGGAGGATGCGCAGGGAACTGCAGCTTCCGATGATGCAAAGGACGCAGCCGAACCGGCAGCGGAAGAAACACAAATGCCCAATCAAGCCGATACGGAAACGCCGGCCGAGTCTGAACCGGAAGCAGCCGATACGCTGATTCCCAGTCAGAATGAAGCGGAGCCAGAACCCGAAAACGGATCTGTACCGGCGGCGGAGTTCAACCCCTCCGGCAATGCAGGCATTATCGAGCAGCCGGAAGCAGGCGCGATGTTCCAGCTTTATATCTCAAGTGCCGGAAGCTATGACGCAGCCAAAGATGGCGAGCGCGATCTGCTCGTGACGGATGAAAACGGCGTAGCGCTTTCCAAGGATCTGCCTTACGGCCGCTATACCGTACACCAGATCGAGGGACGGGAAGGACAGGCCTTTGTTCCGGACTTTACCGTATTCATCAGCTCCGACGGACACCTGTACTCCTATATCCTGAACAACCAGACCATCACCAGCTTTATCCGCGTGGAAAAACGCGATGCTGAGACCGGGAAGATCATTCCGGCAGCAGGCATCGGTTTTCAGGTCAGAGACCTGACCTCCGGCGAACTGATTTCACAGACCGTCTATTATCCGGCGCCAGTGACCATCTCCACATTCTATACCGCAGATGATGGTACGCTGATGCTCCCCTGCGAGCTGCCCTACGGCCGCTATGAGCTGATCGAGGTGGCAACCTGCCATGGCTATGTGCTGGATACCGCCCCGGTTCCGTTTACCGTGGATGGGTCAGAGGCTGTCGTGACAGTTACAAAGTCCAACATGGCGCAAAAAGGCGTCATCCGTATCCAAAAGACCGGTGAGGTCTTCAGCAGCGTTGTAAACGAGGGATCCATCTTCCGGCCTGTATATGAGAATACCGGACTTCCGGGAGCAGTCTTTGATATCGCTGCCGCGGAGGATATTTACACCCCTGACGGAACCTTGCGTGCAAAGGCCGGAGACATCGTAGACACCGTCACCACGCAATCGGACGGCATGGCCGCCAGTAAGGCACTCTACCTTGGCAAGTATGTGATCACCGAGAAGCAAGCTCCGCACGGCATGGCCCTTCAGACCGAACCGCATACGGTTGAGCTGGTATATGCCGGACAGGAGGTTACGGTCACCGAGCTTCGGGCAGATATGTACAATGAACGCCAGCGTGTTGAGATCAGTCTGGTAAAGACCATGGAAACGGATAAGCTGTTCGGCCTTGGCCAAAGTGACGAGCTCACGCACGTTACATTCGGCCTCTATGCTGCGGAGAAGCTTGTGGCAGCCGATGGCAGCAGCATCCCGCAGGACGGCCTGATCGAGATGGTGTCCTTGAATAAAGACGGAAAAGCGACGTGCAAGACGGATCTCCCCTTTGGACGCTTCTACCTGCAGGAGATATCTACCGACAGCCATTACCGGCTTGGCGATACGAAGTATCCGGTGTCGTTTGACTACGCCGGGCAAGACAGGAAGATTGTCAAGCTGGTTGCCAACGAGGGCGCAGCCATTGAGAATAAGCTGATCTACGGCTCCGTTTCGGGTCTGAAGGTTGATGCAAACGATAAGCCACTCTCCGGTGCGGTCATGGGTCTGTTTGCTGCATCCGAAACGAGATTCACGAAGGATACCGCACTGCTGACAGCCGTATCCGCCGAGGATGGCAGATTCCGCTTCGAAAAGATCCCTGCCGGCAACTGGCTCGTGCGCGAGATCGAGCAGCCCAAGGGCTTCGTTCTGAGCGAAGAGCTGTTCCCGGTAACGGTCAAGGAGCAGGGACAGGTCATTGAGATCAAGATTGCGAACAAACTTATCCGCGGCAGCGTCACACTGACAAAGTATGACGCAGACTATCCCGAGAATAAACTCAGCGGCGCGGTATTCGAGGTCTACCGCGATGTTAACGGGAACAAGGCGCTGGACAAGGACGATGTATTGCTCGGCACCATGGAGGAGTCCTCTGCCGGCGTTTACTGGATGAAGAATCTGGAGTACGGCGGCGTACTGGTTAGGGAGAAAACCGCACCGGAGGGCTTTATTCCGGACGAGAAAGCCTACTATGTGGAAATCGATACCGACGGAAAAACCTACACCGTTGAGAACGAAGCCGGGAAGGGCTTTATCAACCAGGCGCTGAAGGGCTCCCTCAAGATTATTAAGACCACCAGCGACGGAAAGAAAGAGGGCTTTGCGTTCCGCATCACCGGCGCCAACGGCTACGATATGACGTTTACGACCGACGCCAAGGGCGAAATCTTCATCGAGAAGCTGCGCATCGGCGAGTATACCGTCACGGAGCTGAAAAACAGCGCCAGCGAAGGGTACAAGATCGCAGACCCCGTCAAGATCACGCTTGTTGCAAATGAAACGCTGACGGTAAAGATCCATAACGACAAGACGAAGGTGGATGTTCCCAAGACCGGAGACGACGCCGATCTTATGCTCTGGATCTCACTGCTCGGGCTTGCGGCGGCTGGAGTGGGCTGCACAGCGTTTTTCTACCTGAAAAAGCGCAGAACAGGCAAGCATATTGCCGTGAAAAAGTAAATAACACCTGTCCAGGGATACGCTTGAACGCGCATCCCCGGATTCGTTATGGAGGAACGATATGAAAAACGACAGGCGCAGAAGAAATCGGCCGCGAAACCGTGAGAAGAAGGGCGTCAAGCAGTCCCCGGGCCAGGAATGCCGGCACGTATGGTCGGACGGCGTATGCCTTAAATGCGGGTGCTTGCAGCAAAACCCACGCTCAAACAGCGAAAAACTGCCCGCAGGACAAAATCCTGCGGGCAGTACAGATGTCAGAGATAGTTGATGGGAATGACCCGATCCGACCCCTTCAATGAGACCAGCCTGTCATAAAGGCAGATCACGCCGCCTGGACCGCGCCTGACACCGGGGATCTTATCCAAGAGGGCGAAAGCGTCCATATCCTTTTTCTGCGGGTCAGCGTGTTTTTTCATCTCCAGCGGATAAAGGGTCCCATTCTCCTCAATCAGCAGATCAATTTCATTCATGTCCTTGTCCCTGTAGAAATATAGCGGAGGATCAATGATCCCTTTGTTGTAATAGCTTTTGATGATTTCTGAAATCACAAAGCTTTCGAAAAATGCACCTGCCATTGCGCCGCTTTTCAGAACACTGGCAGAAGTCCACCGCGTGAGGTAGGCGGCGAGCCCAGTATCTAAAAAATACAACTTTGGCGTCTTAATGGCGCGCTTGGTAATGTTGTTTGAATAAGGCCTGAGCAGGTATACAATATTGGAAGCGACAAGAATCGAAAGCCACCGCTCTGCCGTTGGCTGGCTTACTCCGACATCCCGAGCCATAGACGCCAGATTGACAAGCTGACCGGTGGATGCCGCTGCGGCGGTCATGAACCGGGCAAACTTTACGGTATCGCCCACCTCAGACAGGTCGCGCACATCTCGCTCAATATAGGTACGGACATAGGCGCCGTAGAACATTTGCCAGTCGAAGTTCGGGTTTTCGCAAAGCTCCGGCATAGAACCGCGATGGATTGAGTTCCACACATCGTCATAGGACACTTCTGCAAGATGCTTTTTGCGCACGGTAAAATACTCTTCGGTTGGCAGGAACGGCAGTTCGCACGCAATACCATAACGCTCGCGCAGGGAGAACCCCAGAAGCGTCACAAGGCCAATGCGCCCCGACAGAGACTCGCTGACGCCCTTCATCATTTGGAACTGCTGTGAGCCGCACATGAAGAACTGACCTTTCCGATGATCCCGGTCAATGAGCATTTTGATTTGCGGGAACAGCTCAGGTGCTTTCTGAATCTCATCGACGAACACGGGCGGAGGATTATCCTTAAAGAATGTTCCGCTCTGTTCCTGAGCGCCTGCCCGGATGATAATATCATCCAAAGTCACATAGTTGAACCCTTCCGTCATACGCTGCAGCATGGTCGTCTTTCCCACCTGTCGCGGACCGGCGACAAGGATTGCACCGAACATCTTTGCCAGCTCCTCCACAGTGGTCTCCGCGTGCCTTCTGATGTATGTCATTTGAAATCACCTCGTTTCGGCTAATTTAATATCATGTATTATTATAGCCGAATGCTGTGAAAAAATCAAGCTTAATTCAAAAACCGGAATGGCATAGTTGACACGCAGCATGGAAAGAGCATTGCAATCAGAATTCTTCATGCTATAATATACCCACATCACTCGTGAGGCTATGACTGACTGCGCCCAGACCAAAGGATAATTGGTGCACGGTTGTAAACGGGTGCAGAAGGAGGAATAAAGTCTATGACAAAGAAAGAGCTTGTCGCTTATGTGGCTGAAAAGGCCAATCTCAGCAAAAAGGACGCGGAAATAGCGGTCAATTCCGTATTTGACGGTATCACGGAAGCACTGAAAACCGACGGCAAGATCCAACTGGTCGGCTTCGGCAGTTTTGAAGTGAAGGAGCGCGCCGCGAGGATGGGCAAAAACCCGGCTACCGGTGAAACGATCGAGATCCCTGCCGGCAAAGTCCCTTCCTTTAAGGCGGGAAAGGCGCTCAAGGACACGATCAAGTAAAAACAAAATACAGCATCAGAGAGGACGGCTTGAGAGATCAGGCCGTCTTTTTCTATGCAAATTACAGGAGGTCATTATGAAAAAGATGAAAACAGGCATCGGCGTAATGCTGGCGCTATTGTGCTGCAATCTCATGTGTACAGGCGTTGTCTATGCTACCGGCGATGACACGGACGGCACGGAGCTTCAAGTCGCGCAGCCCGTCATCCTTGAGGTACAGCTTGGCCCCCAATGGGTGGGCGTTGAATTCCAGCTCAAGACGGATGTAGGCCTTTATCCGGGCACGATTGCCGTGGGGCAGGACGGGATTTTACGAACCGAGCTGGGCAATAGCGGCAGCTATGTCCTTTCTTGCCTGACACTAAATGCCGCCGTGCCGGTGCCGGGCGATATCCCAAGTCCTGATGTGACGCAACAAGAACAGGAGCCGCTGACAACAGACAGTGCGGAGAACGCGGATGCTGCTTCGCAGAATGCGCAAGAGCAGGAGTCGGGCCGTCCTACCGTCGGCGTGATTCCCGTGATGCACATTATCCTGTTTGTCGGAGGGCTCCTTCTTGCGGCAGGTTCGCTGGTCGCCATGCGCTTTATTCGGAACCGGCGCCCATCAGAACGCTCGCCGTATGATGAGGACGATGACGAGGATGATTACGAATATTGACATCGCCATTCTGGAGAGTGCGGGCAGTTTAGAGAGGTGTATCTTTCCTCCAGACCGGTTCTGAATCGCAAAATACAAAACTTTTAGAAATATTATAATAAAAAGATTAAAAACATTACTTTAAGGCTTGACTTTTGGATCCTGATATGTTAAGCTGTAACCGTGGCAGGGGCTTGCACTCAGGCTTTCAGTACTTCGGAAGAGCTCCCGGAGTTAGACTCTCCCCGCGGGAGAGAAACTGTTACGGATTTGCGCACTGAGCGATCCATACGGTGCAAGCCACAACTGAACTCATTGGCCGGAAAGCTGCTTTGATGACAGGAACGTGCTCGGTATGTAGAAACCGACTTTGCCGTCCTTGGTTTTCATGCAGTTTTCCGGCTTTTCTCTATATCCTGACGGAGGTGAAAGGAACCGTGAAACACAAGAAAAGGAAGAAAGGAATCAACCCGTCCGCCTTGCGCTGTCAGTATTGCGGCGGCACTGTTGTGCTGCGCTCCGCAGACGGCATCTACCATGAGAACCACAGCCATACCATGCTCTATGTTTGCAGCAATTATCCGCGGTGTGACGCTTATGTCCGCACCCATCCGGGCACGAATATCCCCGTCGGCACATTGGCTAACCGCGAGCTGCGCACGCTTCGGAATCAGGCGCACCACTATTTCGACCAACTATATCTGAGCGGTTTGATGAGTAAGCAGGACGCCTACCTGTGGCTGGCAGGGCTTCTGCAGGTACCGCTTTCCAAAGCGCACATTGGCTTTCTCGGTGAATATTACTGCAACGAGGTCATCGCCGAAAGCAAGAAGCTCCTGGAGCGGCGCAGGAAACAACAGCCGGCCGGATTTCGCCCATGCAAAGGAGGCGAAGCATCATGACGCTTACACAACCCCAGCAGAGAAAAGTGGAGCAAAACCTCGGGCTGGTCGGGAAGGTGATCAAGGACAAGGTCCATAATCCCGGTCAAAACAGTATCTACAGTTACGATGACCTCTATCAGATCGGCTGCATTGGCCTCTGCAAGGCGGCATACAGCGATAAAGGAGGATGCTTCTCTACGTATGCATACAGGCTAATCTGGAACGAGATATGCACGGCGTTGATCTATGCCAACCGCCGGGCGGCAAAGGAGTGCGAACTGATCCCGGAGGTGCTCGGGAAAGAAGATAGTTTAGACGAGCATCACGAACTGAGTATGATACTTGACCGACTGGAGGCCAACGCTTCCGAGGCGATGGCGAAAGGCATCCGGGCGATCCGTCTCAGCGCCGAAGGCTATTCCCACGCGGAAATCGGCAGCATACTCGGGGAAAGCGACAAATGTGTCGCCGCCCGAATCTCCCGAACCAGGAAATATCTCAGGTCGCATCCGGACCTTGCGGCATTCTGATTTATGCACAATTGAAAATGATACAGCAAACCCGCCCTCCCCAGTATAAACACTGCGGAGGGCGGGTTTTGCATTTTGGAGGAAGTTATGGAACTCTTCAAGAATAACCGCTGGCTGCTTATCCCGATCCTGTCCTCGCTCCTGCTGCTTGTCCTTATGAAAACAGTGCTCTTTCTCGGGTATGTCCCGACTGAGTCCATGGAACCGACACTGAAGAAAGACTCATTTATTCTGGGGACACGGCTGTACGGAGATTTGACCGATGGGGATATTATCATCTTTGAGCGGGATGGGCGGCTGCTTGTAAAGCGAATTACGGCATCCGGCGGCGAAGCTGTCGTTCGGAATGGCATTACGCTGATTGTGCCGGAAAACTGTTATTATGTTCAGGGCGACAATGTCAACCACTCCTATGATTCCCGCTTCTGGTCGGACCCGTTTGTAAAGGAGAGCAGCATAAAGGCAAAGCTGCTGGGCTAATTCTTTATAAGCGCCATAGCCGCCTGCTCCGGGACGCTGAAAAAATCGTCCCTGTGGGTTTCCGGCAGGTCAAGGGCTATGCCGCTTATGTCCCACTGTGTATCACATAGCGGCAAAACTCGTCCTCGTCAAGATGGGAGGAGATAAGCTCTCTGCTCTCTGCCTTTTCCTTCAAAATACTTGTGCCCACATATGTGTCCTTACAGTTGATAGTATGCACCCCAGATTACCTTCCCCTATACAGTCTAGTATATAGACCTTTGCTCCTGGCGTTCTTTATAGATCGTCTACCAGTGCGGTGCTCTTGGCGTAGGCGGTGCTGCGCGCCTCAAAGAAATCCGTCTTGACCATGTTGGCGTCGGCGTACTGGCTGACCCATGCCATGCTCTCCGGCTCGTGCTCGAAGCCGGGATATAGCGCCGGATACCCGAGACTCGTCCAGCGGAGATTGCCGAGGTAGTGGATATAATCTGTGACCATCCGGCGGTTCAGCCCCGGCACCTCGTCCCCGATGACATAATGCCCCCACGCGATCTCCTGTTCCACGCCCTCCAGCATCATTTCCCGAAGCGCCTGCACGTTTTCCGCCGTGAACAGCTCCGGCTGCTCCTTCTGTAGCTCCAAAATAATGTTGCGAAACAGCCACAGGTGGGTGTTCTCGTCCCGGTTAATGTAGCGGATCTCCTGTGCCGAGCCGGGCATCTTGCCATTGCGGGAAAGGTTGTAGAAGAACATGAAGCCACTGTAAAAATAGATGCCCTCCAAAATGAAGTTGGCCATCATCACGCGCAGCAGCGTAGGGGCGTCCTTTTGCTCCTGGAACTCGTTGTAGCAGTTCCCGATGAAGGTGTTGCGCCGCAGAAGGTGCTCGTCGGTCTTCCACTGGTAGAGGATGTCGTTCCGCTCCACGGGGGAGCAGATGGTGTCGAGCATATAGCTGTAGCTCTGGGAGTGGACGCACTCCTGAAACGCCTGAATGGAGAGGCAGAGATTGACCTCGTTGGCGGTAATATACGCGCCGATGTTGGGCAGATTCGCCGTCTGGATGGAGTCCAGAAAGACGAGAAAGCTTAAAATTTTGTCGTAGGCCGTGCGCTCGGCCGGCAGCAGGCGGGGATAGTCCTTCACATCCTGCGAGAGATTGATCTCCTCCGGAATCCAGAAGTTGTTCATGGCCTGCCGGTACCAGTCGCTGACCCACGGATACTTCATGTTGTTGAAATCGTTGAGGTTTGTTGTGTTGCCGCCAATCATACGCCGCAGGCGCACGTCGATGTCACCCTCCGGATTAAAAAGTGGCTTTTTCTTCAGTTCTACCATGGTACTGCTCCTCCCTATGACGCGCAGCTTTCGCAGTCCTCCACCTCAAGGGACTTGCTGCGGATGTAGTAGATCGTTTTGACGCCGCTGTGCCACGCATCCAGATACAGCGCCAGTACCTGCCGCATGGTGTAGTCGTTGGTGATATACAGGTTCATACTCTGCGCCTGATCGATGTGCCGCTGGCGCACGCCTGCGGCCCGTACCGACCAGCTTTGGTCGATGAGGTGAGCCGCCTTATAGTACCACCAGGTATCCAGCGACAGCTCCGGGGCCACGCGGGGCAGGATGCTGCCCTTCTTCTCCTCTAAAAAGAAGCGCCTCATGACAGGGTCAATCCCGGCGGAGGTGCCGGAGAGGATAGAGGTGCTGGAGGTGGGGGCGACGGCCAGCAGGTAGGCGTTGCGCATTCCCTGCGCCGCCACCGTTTCGGCAAGCTCCCGCCACTTGTCGGAGGCGTAGCCCCGCTTCTCAAAATACGCGCCGGTCTGCCAGTCGCTGCCCTCAAACAGCGCATAGCAGCCCTTTTCCCGTGCCAGTGCCGTGTCCGCCCGGATGGCGGCATAATTGATGCGCTCAAACACCGCGTCGGCGAAGGCAAGATGCTCCTCGCTCTCCCAGCGGATGCCGCGCTTTGCCAGCATGTGGTGATAGCCGCTGACGCCAAGTCCAATGCTGCGGTATTTGTGGTTCGTGAGCCGGGCGTATTCCAGCGGGTAGAAGTTCAGGTCGATGACGTTGTCCAGTGCCCGCACCGCCGTCTCCACCGTGCGCTCCAAGTAGGCATCGTCCTCCACGGGAAGATTTCCGAGGGAGAGGCTGGCCAGATTGCAGACCACGAACTCGCCGGGGCGGGTGGCCGTCACCACCACCGTATCGCCGTTCTCCGTCCGCACCTCGGTGCTGATATGCTCAATGGGCGCCATATTCTGGGCGATCTCCGTGCAGAGGTTGGAGCAGTAGATCATGCCCGCATGGCCGTTGGGGTTCATGCGGTTGACGGCGTCCCGGTTAAATGCGAAGGGTGTGCCAGTTTCCACCGCCGAGCGCAGCACCAGCCGCACGATGTCCTTGACGGTGACGGTGCGCTTTTCGATGCGGGGGTCACTGACGCAGTCCAGATACCGTTTCTCCCACTCCTCGCCCCAATAGTCCTCCAGCGCGTAGCCCTTGACGGTGAGGATATCGTGGGGACACATGAGATGCCACGGCGCGTCAAGATTTTTCTCCGCCAATTTCCAGAACAGATCGGGATAGCACACGGCAGGAAACACGTCGTGCGCCTTCATGCGGTCGTCGCCGTTGTTGGTGCGCAGCTGCAAAAACTCAGGGAGATCCTTATGCCACGCATCTAAGTAGACCGCCACTGCGCCCTGCCGCATGCCCAGCTGATCCACGGCAACGGCAGTGTCGTTGACCAGCCGGATCCAGCGGATGACGCCGCCCGCCGCCCCCTGAAAGCCCCGAATGGCGCTGCCGGTGGCCCGTACCTTGCCAAAGTACAACCCCATGCCGCCCCCAAACTTGGACACCTTGGCAAAATTGTCAACGGAGCGGTAGATGCCGTCCAGACTGTCCGGCACCGTGTCAATAAAGCAGCTGGAAAGCTGGTGATGGGGCTTTCGTGCGTTGGACATGGTGGGGGTGGCCATGGTGACCTCCATGCGGCTGAGCATATCGTAAAACCGCCTGACCCAACCCATGCGGTCAGAGGCCTCATTCATGGCAAGGTGGAGCGCGATGCCCAGGAACATCTCCTGCGGCGTTTCCAACGGCTCACGGCTGCGGGACTGGATGACGTATCGCTTGAGCAGCAGGTCAAGGCCGGAATAGGTGAACAGCGTGTCCCGCTCCGGGCATAGAAAGCCCTCCGCAGTGTCGATCTCCTCACGGGAATAGCGGGCGAGGATATAGTCGCCGTACAGCCCCTTATCCGTCAGATAGCGGAGCTTTTCATACAGGCCTTTCACACCGCGCTCTGTCCACCGCGAGGCATTGCGCTTGGAAAAGGTGTGATTCAAAAGCCGTGCCGCGATGAACTCCCATTTGGGCGCCTCCACTGTGGTCAGCTCCACCGCCGCCTTGGTAAGGGCTTCCATTTTCGCTTCCATGGTCATGGCGGGCTTGCAGAAGCTCTCAAATTTCAGCTGCAAGGCGCTGAGGGGATAAACCTCTTCCTCGAAATCCTTCTGGATCTGCCGTAGGACGTCCTCAAGGGCATCATCCCCCACCTCGCGGGCGAGGTCTGCGCGGACGCGGCGCAGGGCGGCGCGCTTTTCACGGTACAGGATATATGCCTTTGCCACCTCATAGTGTCCGCACTCCATGAGTACGCGCTCCACCTCATCCTGTACACGCTCCACGGTCAGCCCACTGTTTTCAGGCAGGCGCTTGAGCACGACAGACAGCATTTCATCGAGCACCCGGTCGTCTATCTCCTGCCCTTGGCCGGAAAATGCCTTTTTCATGGCGTTCAGGATCTTTTCTTTTTGGAACGGGACAACTTCGCCCGTTCGCTTTCTGATATTCATCGGCGACCTCCTTTACATCAACTATCAATTTGCTCCATAACATCAAAATGGTTTTTCTCATACCGGATGAGCCCGTCCCGCCGCATGAGGGACAGCTCGTTGGAAAGCGCGCTGCGTTCTACGCTGAGATAATCCGCCAGTTGCTGGCGATTGTAGGGAATATCAAAGGAATAGCTACCGGTGCGCTTGATGCACTCCGAGAAGTAGGACAGCAGCCGCTTTCGAATGGACTTGGGGCCGGTGTGCAGCACCCTGCGGGAGAGCTGCAAATTTTTCTCCGAGCAGAGCGTCAGCAGGTTCCGCACAAGCCGTACATGGCGCGGGCAGACATTGGCGCAGGGTTCCAGTACTCGCCTGATATTCAGCAGCAGTGCTTGCGTATCCTCGGCGGCGGTCACGTTGACCATCAGCGGCTCGCCCGGCACGCAGGCGTAGGCCTCCGCAAAAACGCCGCCGGGGCCGATGCTGCTCAGGACGCTGTTATTGCCCCACACGTCTCCCATTTCAATGATGACCCGGCCGGAGAGCACCACGCCGATCTGCTCCGTGGCAGTCCCCTCCGGGAAAATAATCTCGCCCTTTTGAAAGGCGTGCTCCTTCGCGTGCAGGCAACCGAGCATTTCCTCAATGTCCGACGGCTCCATTCCGCGAAAAAGCCGTGTGTTTGCTAAATTGATCTGCATATTTTTTTGCCTCCGTGTTGGTGTGCCAACGGACTTTCATAAATTATGATAGTAGAATAAAATCACAAAGTCAAGAGAAACCGCAAGGGGGTATCAAAATGATTCGAAGGATCATCCGGATCGATCAGGAAAAATGCAACGGCTGCGGTGCCTGCGCCGCCGCCTGCCACGAGGGCGCCATCGCCATGGTGGATGGTAAGGCGCAGCTGATGCGAGACGATTACTGTGACGGCTTGGGCGACTGCCTGCCCACCTGCCCCACCGGGGCCATCACCTTTGTGGAGCGGGAGGCCGCCGCCTACGATGAAAAAGCCGTCATGGAGAACAAGCAGCGGAAAATGCGGGAGCAGGGCATGACGTTGCCCTGCGGCTGCCCCGGCAGCCAGTCCCGGAATATTCAGCGGCAGGACGCGCCCGCCGTGGAAACGCCGCAAGCCCAGCAGACGAGCCGCCTTTCCCAGTGGCCGGTGCAGATCAAGCTGGTGCCGGTGAACGCACCGTATTTCGACGGCGCGCGGCTCCTCATCGCTGCCGACTGCACCGCCTACGCCTACGCCGCTTTCCACGAACGGTTCATCAAGGGGCACATCACCCTCGTGGGCTGCCCCAAGCTGGACAGCGTGGACTATTCCGAAAAGCTGACGGAGATCATCCGCAGCAACGACATCAAGAGCGTCACCGTCGTCCGCATGGAGGTGCCCTGCTGCGGCGGGCTGGAGCTGGCGGCGAAAAAGGCACTCCGGCAGAGTGGGAAGTTCATTCCGTGGCAGGTGGTCACCGTCACGGTGGACGGCCTGCTGATGGAAGAATAACAAAATCATTAGAAAAAGAAAGGATGAAGCACGATGAAGTATGTATGCAGTCTTTGCGGTTGGGAATACGACGAGAGCGCGGGTTACCCGGAGGGCGGCATCGCCCCCGGTACGCCCTGGAGCGAGGTGCCGGAGGATTTTGAATGTCCCCTGTGCGGCGTGGGTAAGGACAGCTTCGAGGGCGCGTGAGCTTTCTGTAAAAGGAGGAAGGACGATGAGCTATGAGAACTGGAAGGACAAAATCGGCACATTCGAAGTGATGGACGTGCGGGGCAAAAAGCTGGACTTCTTCCCCATGTTGAAGGCAAAAGCTGCCGCGCTGAAAAACGGCGAAGGACTGCATATCATCCAGACCTTCGAGCCCGTTCCCCTATACCCGGTGCTGGCTCTTATGGGCTTTGAGCATCACACGGAGAAGGTGAGCGGCAGCGAATACCACGTCTGGTTTTATCGAGTGAGGAAAGGAGAATAACCGCATGAGCTACGAAAACTGGAAGGACAAGGCGCAGGGGTTTCAGACCATGGATGTGCGCCATATACAGGGCAGCTTTTTTGAAGGGCTGAAGAAACGAGCCGAGGCGTTGGAGGTGGGCGAGGGATTACACATCATCCAAACCTTTGAGCCGCATCCACTGTACGCTGTCATGGAGGGTTTGGGCTACGAGCACCACACCGAGCAGCGGGGTGAGGCGGAGTTCCATGTCTGGTTCTGCCGTGTGGAGAAGAAGGAAGGCGGCAGCTCCGCCCCCTTCAAGCCGCTGGCCCTTTTGAACTATCCCATGATCGATGAAAAGCTGGGGCAGATCGCCGTGGATTTTTGGGAGACCACATGGCAGAGCGAGAAGCGCGTACTGCCCTACGAAACGCGGCTGCTGCTGTCCCTGACCAACGCTGTCGGTGCGGGCCGGATGCGGCAGGCGGCGCGAGAACTGGTAAAGGCATATATCTATGGCGTGGAAAGCGCAGCTCTGGACGATGTGTTCGAGCTGCTGGCATGGAATCAGGGCATCGGCTTTTTCAGCAGTGAGATCGGCCCCTCGGCACTGTTTCAGGCGTACAAGCTCATTAAAAACGGTGAGAAGCAGGGCAAGTCCCGGAATGAGATCTGCGCCGCGCTGCGCGAAAAATTTGGGGAGAAAAACCCGGAAATGCAGGTTCTGAACTAAAAGCAGATAACCTTACAAACGGCTGCGCGGCTTTGGGGTTTGGTTCTTTTTCGCAGGTGCTTTCTTCTTGCTACCCCTGTCTTTTTGCTCCAATCGCCTTATTCTCAGCGAATTTAAGATATATTTCCATTAAACCCCCGTTCTTAACAAAGATTTTAACCCATTCACTTTATTATAATAAAAAACTGTAAGCTGACGAGCATTCTGTGCACCATTGCCCTGCCCCTGGTGGGAAGTGCCGGAGGGTGGCTGCACTACCGCTATGTGGGCTGCACCACCGGCGCCTGTGCCGTTACGTCCAGCCCGTGGCTCTCCACCGGCTTCGGCTGCGTCCTTGGGTCGCTGCTGTATACCGTCCTGTGGCCCGGCCGCGGCAAGAGACAGGACTGCGACAGGGCGGAGTGAGCCCTGGTTCCACTGAAAGGAGGAAACACGATGTATCGAAGCGTATTGGCACTGCTTTTCGCCGCGGTGCTGCTGCTGGGCGGCTGCGCCGCCGGGCAGCAGACTGTGCCGAAGGAAAAGAGCGGACAGGAAACAAACATGGACGGAGCGGCTTTTGACCGGTCCGACGAGGAGATCACCTATATGGATACCACAGACAATGTCATCTATCTGGCGGGCGGCTGCTTCTGGGGCATGGAACAGCTGATGCAGTCCATCCCCGGCGTTATCGACGCCGAGAGCGGCTACGCCAACGGCACCTGCGAGGCGGACGCCGATTACAAGACCGTCTGCAAGGGAGAGACCGGCTTTCGGGAGACCGTGCGGGTGGAATACGACCCCGAGCAGGTGAGCCTCGACGCGCTGCTGATGGCGTACTTCTATGTGATCGACCCCACGGTACAAAACCAGCAGGGCAACGACCGGGGCAGCCAGTACCAGACCGGCGTTTACTTCACCAATGAAAGCGCGAGAGAAACGGTGAAGCGCATCGCGGAGATCGAGCGCGGCCGCAGCGAGAAATTCTTTGTGGAGATCGGCCCGCTCAAGAACTACTATCCCGCCGAGGAATACCATCAGAACTACCTCGAAAAGAATCCGGGCGGCTACTGCCACATCCCGCGCGCGGAGATGGAGCTGTTTTCCCGGCTGCGCATCGACCCGGGCGACTATCAGAAGCCCGCGGCGGAATCCATCCGGGACAAGCTGACGGCGGAGCAGTACCGTGTTACGCAGGAGAGCGGCACAGAGCACCCTTTCACAGGCGAGTTCTGGGATAAGTTTGAAAAGGGCATCCATGTGGATGTCGTCACCGGCGAGCCGCTCTTTTCCTCCACGGATAAGTACGAGAGCGGCTGCGGCTGGCCGGCTTTCACAAAGCCCATTGAAGAGCCTGCCGTGGTGGAACTGGAGGACCTGAGCCACGGCATGCGCCGTACAGAGGTCAGAAGCCGTGCCGGAGATTCTCACCTTGGTCATGTGTTCACCGGCGATCCGGAGTCCCCCAATGGCGTGCGCTACTGCATCAACAGTGCGGCCCTGCGCTTTGTGCCTTACGCAAAGATGAAAGCAGAGGGCTACGGATATCTTCTGTATCTGTTCGAGGAATGAGTTCGCATAATACAATGTTCCATCATCTAGTCCAAACAGAATTTCAGGCATAGAAAAAGCCCGGGAAATGGCATATTCCCGGGCTTTTTTAGCATTATTAAGCTGTAGATTAGCGCTTGGAGAACTGAGGTGCACGACGTGCAGCCTTCAGGCCGTATTCACCTGACCTTGATCCGAAAAGTCCAGTATTCATGCAGGTTTTCGGGCTTTCCTCTCTCAGTAAACCCATAGGTAAACCCACGAAATCGCGAAATTTTTGGTGTAGTTTAACGCAGCCCGAATGCTGCATTCACAATGCTGCTCAATTCCTCAGGTTTATTATGTGTTCTCCTCCTATCTATCTTCATACACAAAATCCAAGAACAGCGTGTCATGCAAAAGAGCCGCAGTCAGCACAAATAATTTTTGTGTAGCAAGCAATGACGGAGAGGGTGAGGATGCTAACAATCAAGCCATTCTCTAATTATATCCCAAAACCGGAAATGCCGCTCTGGGCTGAAAAGCTCGGAGCGGCATTTCCGGTTTCCGGCTTGCATTTCGGGCAGTGTTTTACTACAATAAAGGCAGGAATGATTGGGAAAAGGAGCGGTTTTATGTCCAGCAGAGCCTTGCAGATCGTGACCCAGTTGAGCAATGCCCCCGAACAGACGATGACTTCGCAGGAACTGGCGGAGCGGATCGGTGTCAGTGCGCACACCATCAAGAATGAGATGCCGCAGGTGGCGCAGATCCTGAATGAGAATGGTGCCCGGCTGGTTTCCCGGCGGCATAAGGGCTACTATGTGGAAGTTCTGGACCCGGAAGCATACGATACCTTTTCGGCTGTGACCAGCATCCGCCAGATGCCGGGCAGTATGCTGAACGCCGACCGGGAAAGCCGGGTGCGGTATCTGTCCCGGCGCATCATCTCCACGGAAACCGGCATTAAGAAAGAACAGCTGGCCGATCAGCTTTTTCTCTCGGCTTCGGCATTGCGGGAGCCACTGAGCATGGCGACCCGCCTGTGCGAGAGCTTTGGCCTGCGGATCGTCTCACGCCCCGGCACCGGAATGCGGGTGGAAGGAGAAGAGTACAAGCGCAGGCTGGCACTGACCGAGGTCTCCGGTGTGCATTTCCACAAGGAAACGCTGGATTGCAGTGACCCGGACAGTGCATCCTGGCTCAGCTGCGGATACGAAGAGCGGCAGGATATCCGGCATACATTTCTGAAGATCCTGCGGGAAAGCCCGATCTCCCTGCGGGACAGTGCGACCCAGCGTGTGGCGGTCTACCTGATCATTGCACGGAACCGGGTGCAGAACGGCCATGAGATCCGGCTGCCGGACCCATGGCTGGAAAGCATCTCCGGAACGATGTTCTATCCGCTGGCACAGTCCATTTACCACACACTGGAGGAACAATACGGGGGCTATGCCATGCCCCGGGATGAGGTGGCGTTTCTGGGCATTCTGCTGTTCAGTATGCTGGATGTGAACCTGAAGCGGGACCCGTTCAGCCTGCATCCCGGCTTTGCAGGGCAGGCGGGACGCTTGCGGGACCGGGTGCTGGTCTACCTGAAGCAGGAGACGGGACTGGATTTTGCGCTCTTGCCAATGGCAAGGGATCTGCTGCAGCAGATCCTATTCAATCTGATCGCACAACATTTCTATGGAATGGATGGTGCAATGCAGTATGACTATGTTTATGAACTGCAATTTCTGGATTGCCCGCTCTGTGCGGAACTGAGCCGCCGGGTGATCGAATTTATCCAGACGATTTATCCGGTCCGGGCAAATCGGTTCCTGCTGGCAATGCTGAGCTGCTATTTCTTCAGCCTGCTGCACGAAATCCGGTATCCCATCCGGCCGCTCCGTCTGTGCTCCACCCATTTTCTGGGAACCGAGTATGCCCGGATCCAGACAGAGGGCCTGAAAGAGCGTTACCCCGAACTGATCGAAGAGATCACGCCGATGAACCTGTACGAGCTGCGTCGCATCGACCCGGCAGAATGCGACGGAGTGCTGCTGGGAAATGGCGCAGAACAGGAAGAGGGAATAAAGCCCGGCTACCGGTATGATTACCCGGTGGAACTGTTGCTGCTGATCCGGAACGAACGGGACTTTGACCGTGTTTACAACACCCTGCTGGTGGAAGCATACCAGTACCGGCAGCAGCTTCCGCCGCCGGAGAATTACCGGGTGATCCGAAACTTCCAGTATTACACGCCGGAGCAGTTCTTCCAGTATCTGGCGGGGGTACATGGCAGGGACGAAGCTGAACGGCAGGCGCTTCTGAATCGGTGGATCTCCCGGGAAAAATGCTGGACGTACCAGTGCGGCGAGGTCGTGGTGGTCTTTCAGGAGGAACAGGGCGCAGAAGGGGAAGAGATCCGACTGGAATTCTACCCGCTGGAAAAACGGGCGCTCTGGGGAGAACAGAAGATCCGGGCGCTGCTGTATGTCGGCGGCGGACTTCACGACTGGCAGAAGATGAAAGCGCTGAATACACTGCTGTACTCTTTTGCACGGTATCCGGAAGAACTGGAAGCGTTTGCGGAAGACCCGCCCCGGATGGCGGTGGAATGGCTTCGGCGCTCGTTGCAGACTATGTAAAATCACCAAATCATGGCGCACAGTTTTGAACAGGGTGTTCAACTGTGCGCCATTTTGAACTTATAAAATGAAATCGAAACAGCTTGAACTTATTCTATAAATCAAAAAGCGTTGAACTCTGTGCAAAATAGAGATAAAATGTGAACATCGAAGGAAAATAATTAGCTTGTAGTCGAAAAGAGGATGCCTGTTATGCTGAAAATCTTTCTCTCGTCCCATGGCTCAATGGCCAGCGGAATGCAAAGCTCGCTGAAGATCCTGATGGGAGAGTGCGAGAATCTGACCGTATTTGATGCCTATCTGGATGAGAGCTGCGTGCAGGATCATCTGGATGCATTCTATGAGACTGTCGGTCCGGAGGACGAAGTGCTGCTGTGCAGCGACCTTTACGGCGGCAGCGTGAATCAGGCCATGTTCACCTATCTGGACCGCCCAAACACCCGACTGGTGAGTGGTGTGAACATGAGCTTCATGATGAATATTCTGAGCGAGGATACCCTCAGCGACGAACGGCTGGATGAGATCATTGAAGAAAGCCGCGAGTATCTGCGCCGTGTGGAACCGGAAGTTCCTGCGGACACGGCACCGGCAGGCAGCGACGACTTCTTCTGATAAAAAGAAAGGATGGAAAACTTATGATCAAATGGGTACGTTTGGATGAGCGCATGATCCATGGCCAGGTTGCCACCAAGTGGAGCCGCACGCTGGGCGTTGACCGCATCGTGGTGGCAGATGATACGGCAGCTGCCAGCGATATCATGCAGAAATCCCTGATGATGGCTGCACCGGCCACCTGCAAGACGGCGATCGTGACGGTGGATAAGGCAGTCTCGCTCTGCAACGATCCCCGTGCAGCCGGTCTGAAGATCCTGCTGATCGTCAGCACGCCGGAAAATCTGCTGCGTGTGGCCAAGGAAGTCAAGGACATCCCGCAGATCAATGTGGGCAATTATGGCCGCATTGCTCCCAAGCACGGAACGGAAGCCCGCAAGACCTATACCAAGAATCTGTATGCCTACGAGGACGAAGTCGAGATTCTGCGGCAGGTCATGGCAACCGGGATCCCCTGCAATGTGCAGACCATCCCCGATGATGTTCCGCAGGAACTTTCCAAGGTACTGGGCTGAGCATGGTGCTCTGCCTGAAAATAGAAAAAAGTACAAGGAGGAAAAATCGCTATGTCAATTACCGCTGCAATCATCTGTGCAGTCGTGTATGCGGTCATCAACTGGCTTGACCCGTACACCCTGTCCTGGCAGTGCCTGAACCGCCCCATCGTGGTGGCACCGCTGGTCGGCCTGCTTCTGGGCGACTTCCAGACCGGCATCATCATGGGTGCTTCGCTGGAAGCAATCTTCATGGGCATCTCCGCTGTGGGCGGCTCGGTCCCGTCCGACTGCCTGTCCGGCTCCATCATCGCTGTGGCGTATGCCATTGTGGTGGGCGGCGACGGTGCCATGGAAACCGGTCTGGCTCTGTCCCTGACCATCGGTACCGTGATGTCCACCATCAGTACCATGCTGATGCCTCTGTGGGCCGGCCTGGCTCCCTACTGGGAGAGACTGGCTTCTGAGTGCAAGCCCAACAAGTTCCGTGCCATTTCCATGGTCGTCAACTTCATCGCCTGCCTGCCCGGTGCGGTGATCATCTTCCTGGGCGTTGCCTTTGGCATCGAGGGTCTGCAGGCTGGTCTGGCTGCCTGCCCCGCATGGGTCATGACAGGTCTAGCCGTTGCCGGTACCATGATGACCGCCGTCGGTTTCGGCATCCTGCTGTCCATGATTTGGTCCACCGATATCGCTGTGTTCTACTTTGTCGGCTTTATCTGCGCCAAGAGCCTGGGCCTGAGCAGCCTTGGCATCGCCGTCATCGGTGCAGCCATCGCCCTGACCCTGTTCTTCATTGACAAGCGCATCATTGATGCAAAGAACGCTGTGGCTGCTGCCCCCGCTGCGGGTGCTGCTGCCCCTGCCAACAGTGAGGAGGATTTCTTCTGATGGAAAAGAAAGTTGTCAGCGCAGAGGAAAATAAGATCCTCAAAAAGATGTTCTGGAATAGCCATCTGGTCTTTGCAAACTTCAACATGACCAAGATGCAAGCCAATGGTTTCACCATGACCATGGCCCCCGCCGTGGAGAGTATCTATGGCGACGATATCGAAGGCAAGAAGGCCGCCTATGCCCGCCATCAGTCCTTCTTCAATACCCATGCAGTCGCATTCAACTTTATCGCAGGTCTGTGCTACGCACTGGAAAAGGACTGCCACGACGGTAAAGTTCCCGGCGAGACCATTGATGCCATCAAGGCTTCCCTGATGGGCCCCACCGCCGGTATGTTCGACTCCATCTTCTTCAACTGCCTGCGTGTCATCGGTGCCGGTATTGCAATCGGTCTGTGCTCGCAGGGCAACATCCTCGGCACCTTTATCTTCATCCTGCTGTATGGCATTTCGCAGTCCCTGCTCAAATGGGTCCTGCTGAAACTGGGCTACACACTGGGCACAAGCTTCATCGACACTGTCTTTAACAGCGGCCTGATGAGCGTTGCGACCCGCTGTGCATCCATCCTCGGCCTGATGATGGTCGGTGCCATGACGGCAACCACCGTGGGCTTCCCCCTGAACTGGACGCTGAACATCGGCGAGACCTCCATCGTGGTCTCCGAGCTGTTTGATGCCATCTATCCGGGCATTCTGAGCCTGGCTCTGGTGCTGTTCATGATGTGGCGAATCAAGAAGGGTAACCGCCCCACACAGCTGATCATCGGTCTGCTGATCTTTGGTCTGCTGGGCGCATTCCTTGGAATCTTCTAAAAAATCAGATCGCCTGATCCTGCAAGGGGTCCGCAGTCCGGCAGGAGTAAAACGCTTCCTGCCGGACTTTTTTGTAGAAGGAGAACGGATATGACATTGCAAGACCTGATGATGCTGTATGGTGTCACCCTGGGCAAACGGCGCACTGCAAAGCAGAAATATCTTTTTTCCCAGCAGCTCAACGAGAGCCTACCGCCGCTGGGCTGGCCGGTGCGGGTTCAACAGAGGGAAGGACGGTTTTCCAAGATCGAAAACCTGATTGCCGGGGATCTGGCAAATGCAAAGGTCGTCATTGCGGTCCCCTTTGATACGCCGGCAAAGGCGCTGCGGCCCCAGAAATACTATCCGTTCCATCCGGACAAAAATGTTCAGCAGCGGGGGAGAGACCTTGCACTGCAATGCGTGCTGGAACTGCTCTGTTTCGGAGCGGCCTGCCTGATGTTCTGGTCCGGACGGGGAACCGGTGCCATGCTGCCCCGGACGCTGGCGGCACTGCTGCTGGCGGGGGTAGGTGTCTGGCTGCTGCTGCCCCATGCAAGCCCCTGCAACTTCAGCCGCTGTTCCGGTGCGGTCGCCACTGCCGTAAAGCTGGCGGAGGACCTGAGCGGTGAGGAGAACATCGCTTTTGCCTTCTGCGACCATGCAGTGGATAACTATGACGGCTTCCGGCTTCTGGCGCAGGAGGTGCCAACTGCGGCAACTGTTCTGCTGCTGGACAATCTGACCAGCGGCCCGGCGGTGGCGCTGGCGCACGGCGAGTATCGGAAAGAGGCGGCGGAACAGCTGTGCAGTTTGCTGTCGGCGGATAAGGTCTATGACCGGAACTACCCGGAGGAACAGCGGCAGCGGAATCTGCTGGCGCTCTTTCCCAGAGGGATGATGCTCAGCTGTGGACGAGTGGAAAAAGGCGAATTTGTTGTGGAGAATACCTGCTGTGCACAGGACCATGTACTGGATCTGCCCCGGATGGAGCGGATGGAACGGGCGTTGGCCGATTTTGCAAAACAGGAAGCAAATAAGAAGGAGAACTGAATTATGAAACTGCATTCCAACCGCATTTATACGCCGGAAGGCCCCAAGGCAGGTGTACTGACTGTGGAAGGCGGCAAGATCACTGCCTTTGCAGAAAATACGACCGACCCCGAAGCCATCGAATACGGCGACCAGCGGATCATCCCCGGCATTTTTGATACTCATAACCACGGCACCTGCGGTTATGATATCATGAATAAGAATGCCCCCCATGAAAAGCAGATCGCATCCGTGAAAGGTTATCTGAAGGGGCTAGCAAGTCAGGGCACCGTGAACATCTTCCCGACGGTGTGCGACCCGGATTCCATCCGTGCGGTGGCAGAGGTGGCAAAAGAGGGTGATCAGGACGGTGCAACCATTCTGGGTATCCACAGCGAAGGCCCCTGGCTGAACCGCACCGGTGAAAAAGGCATCCGTACCGGCTGGCCGGAGGTAAGTATGGAGACGGCACATGCCATGGTGGAAGCCGGCGGCGGGTGGCTGCGTCTTGTGGCACTGGCACCGGAGATCCCCGGGATGGACCCCATCATCGAGTATTTCCTCTCGCAGGGCATCACAGTGGCAGCCGCCCACAGTGACAACAACTATAAGCAGGCCATGGCCGCCTATGCCAAGGGCATCAGTGTGGCGACCCATACCGGCAACGTCATGACCGATATGCATCACCGAGACATCGGCGGTCTGGGAGCAGCCCTGACCAATGAAAACGTTACCTGTGAGGTGATCTGCGACGGCCTGCACATCTGCGATGAGATGCTGGGCATCTACTTCAAGGTCAAGAGCACCGACAAATTCATGATGGTCAGTGACTGTACGGCTCTGTCCGGTGCACCGGTGGGCAAGTATGAGGGCATCTTTGAGGGGATGGCCCTGAATGTGACCCCGGAGGGCTTTGTTCTGACCGATACCGGCCGCCTGTGCGGTTCCAGCCAGCCGGTGCTGTTCGACATCGGAAATCTGGTGAACAATGTTGGCATCCCGCTGGAGACCTGCCTGAAGATGGCCTGCCTCAATCCCTGCATCAAGTATGGTTTTGCCGACCGCAAGGGTACCATTGAAGTGGGCAAAGACGCAGATCTGGTGGTCATCAGCGACGATTATCAGGCACAGGTCACCTACGCCGAGGGCCGGAAAGTCTATGACCGCAGCACCGAGGGCAAGATCTTCAATGCGGATTATCTGAACCGATAAGGACGAAGGAAACAGCTATGAGCAAGAAGTTGATCGTAGTAGCCGATGATTTCGGCTTCAGTGAGGCATACAACTATGGTGTCATCAAGGCCTATAAGGAGGGCGTGGTCTGCACCCTCTCGCTGATGAGCAACATGGCCGCCGCCCCCCATGCGGTGAAACTCTGGCAGAGCGAGTGCCCGGAGGTGCCGCTGGTCCAGCACACCAATTTTGTGCAGTACCGCCCCGTCAGCGCCCCGGAAAAGGTGCCCACGCTGGTAAACGAAGAGGGAATGTTCTACCGCAGCTATCTGTGGAAGAGCGAGAATCCCAATGATGCCAAATGCAAGGGCGAAGTTTACCCCAGCTATGAGGACCTGTATACCGAGACCATGGCCCAGCTGGACCGGCACAAAGAACTTGTGGGACATTATCCCCGGCATTTTGAGGGCCACAGCGCCATGACAAGGCCCATGGAGCAGGCGTTCCGGGATATCGGAAAGAAGCTGGGCATCCATAACATGGGCGATACGCTGGCCGAAGAACTGCCGATGAAACCGGCCTGCGAGCTGTTCAGTCTGGGCAACAGCAACGCAATGGAGATCCTGAACCGGGGCAGCCGCCCGGAGGACTGGCTGGAAGACCGCTTCGGCATCCTGAGCTCTCCCTACGAGTACAATATCCTGCATTTCCATCCGGGTTATCTGGATCAGTACCTTCTGGACAATACTTCCTTGACCCTGCCCCGCTGCCGTGATCTGGCGACCCTGTGTGACCCGCAGGTTCGTCGCTGGCTGGATGAGCATGAGGTGGAACTGACCAACTTTGATGCCCTGTACGAATAACTGCGCCATTTCCAAGTGATACTTTATCATCCTCCATAGGAACGCCGCTGCACAGAATTGCGACCTGTGCGGCGGCGTTTTCCTAGTAATGGCTTAACCCTCTCAGCCAAAGTCTTTGACTGAGAGGGCCACCCCCACCCCCCGTCAAATCGCACTAAAAAATAGACTGCATTTGTTACAAATGACAAACTCATGGAAACCCCTTGATTTTTATATAGGGGGGTATAATAAAATGCAAAAGAGCACCCCCGCAAAACAGAAGAATCGGCAAGCCGGCTGGAAGGCTGCGACGCAAAGCTAAAGGGCCCAGACCGGGCAGCCAGCTGCACTTCCCCAGAAGTACACCACAGCGTCACACCAGCCTTTCGGGGCAGGTGCGGTGCCTTTTTACATTTGCGGCGGGTGCAGGGAAAAGCGTTTGGGATACACACCATGCTTGCGGATGGAAGGGAGAACTTCATCAAACACCCAGTGTTCAAATCGTTCTGCCGATGGCAGCTTGCTGTGAACGATCAGCCTGTAAACATCGCCTTCTGTGATAAACGAGATTTCAACGACCTGCTCTCCAGCATCCCCATACTGATTCACCTTCTGAACGACCCCCTCGCGTTTCGTTAGGGGGCCTCTGCAATGGCGCTTCACTGCGGCGTAGGGATTCACATACCCCAACGCTTTTGCCACATCGCTTGCACAGAAGAAGGTCTTGCCTGCCTCCTGCAACACGCGGATCGAACCGAACTCCTGGTTCTCGAACACTTCCATCATCTAGTCCAAACAGAATTTCAGGCATAGAAAAAGCCATGGAAATGGCGTATTCCCGTGTTTTTTAGCATTATTAAGCTGTAGATTAGCGCTTGGAGAACTGGGGTGCATCGCTGGCAGGGCTGCGCCCTGCACGCGATGCTTGAGCAAAGATTTTTAGCGCCACCGGCTCGCCCCTTGCGGGGCAACCGCCGGAGATGCGCAGTCGTGCTCCCCAGTTCTCCGGGAAAGCAGGCAACAAAAAACGGCTCTGCCGAAGCAGAGCCGTAAAGATACATCTGAAATAAATCAGCGCTTGGAGAACTGAGGTGCACGACGTGCAGCCTTCAGACCGTACTTCTTACGCTCCTTCATACGAGGATCGCGGGTCAGGAAGCCAGCCTTCTTCAGAACAGAACGATTCTCATCGCTCTGCTGCAGCAGGGCGCGGGACAGGCCGTGGCGGATAGCGCCAGCCTGGCCGGAAACACCGCCGCCGGAAACGCGGACGACGACATCGTACTTGCCCTCCAGGCCCAGCAGGACCAGCGGAGAACGGACGATCAGCTTCAGGGTCTCCAGACCGAAGTAGTTGTCGATATCACGATCGTTGATGGTGATCTTGCCGGTGCCGGTGTAAACGCGAACGCGGGCAACGGAATCCTTACGACGACCAGTGCCGTAGAAATAAGGTTTGGTTTCGTACATGTTCGATTGCCTCCTTCTTAGAACTCGATCTTCTCGGGCTTCTGAGCTGCGTGAGCGTGCTCGGCACCCTGGTAGCAGTGCAGGCGGGTCAGAGCCTTAGCACCGATGGTGTTGGAAGGGATCATGCCCTTGACAGCGTAGGTCATGGCCAGATCGCTGTGCTCAGCCATCAGCTTGCTGTACTGGACCTTCTTCAGGCCGCCGATGTACTTGCTGTGGGTGATGTGGAACTTCTGCTCAGCCTTCTTGCCGGTCAGAACAGCCTGATCACAGTTGATGACAACAACGAAATCGCCGCAGTCCACGTTGGGGGTATAATCGACCTTCTGCTTGCCGCGCAGCAGAACAGCGGCCTCAGCAGCGACGTGGCCCAGGCTCTTGCCGGCAGCGTCGAGCAGGTACCACTTGCGCTCGACTTCAGCGGGCTTCACGAGAGTAGTGCTCATATCTATTTCCTCCTGATAAGCTTTTTGTACGTTTCAGGCGCCTTTCTGGGGCGCGAGTGTCAGTATACATCATAAAAAGGTGCCTGTCAACAGCATTTTTTGATTTTTTCATTGTAATTTTTTCAATCTTGCAAAATCTCACGTTTTCTCTTGAATCCTCATTATTTCTAAAAACGCATTTTCTGCAAAATTTTCTGCCCACGGCCGCACATTTTCTGCCGCTGCCCGCTACAATTTTGTCTGCCGGTGTGGTATACTATAAAGGATATGGCAGCTTTTGCTGCGCACTGATACAAGGAGAAATTTTTACATGCCAAACGACATCGACCGCAACGCTTCTGCCCAGCGCCGCACCTCCAAGCTTCTGGCCGCTATGGGCATCTTTGTTGCTCTGGGCATCATTGCTTACATTATTTTAACGCTGCTGGTCAACCGCAGTGTGCCCGCAAACCCGGACACCCACTACACCGGCACAAACGGCGTTTCCGTCTACTATGACAGTTCCATCTGGAAGGTATGTCAGATGACCGAGGACAGCACCCTTGGCACCGTGCTGGAACTCGCCACGGCAGACAGCGCCGACGGTGAGGACTACGAAGCTGTGCTGCTGCAGCGCGGCACTGCCGACAGCTACGCGGACTTTATCGATGCGTCCGAGAAGGACCTCAAGCAGGCCTATGGCGTCATCAAGCCCCGCAAGGTGAACCTGACCGTGGACGGTGCCGAGGTGGAGGCCGTGCGCTGCGACATTCAGGCGTATTATGCGGTGCTGGCCACCATTACCTACCCCAGCGGTGACGTGGTGTATGTTTCCGGCCTGACAAAGCTTGCCTCCATCAACGACATCGTGAACCTTGTGGAAAGTGTGACCCTGTCATGAGCAGTTCCCGTGCAATGCAGCGTCTGTGCGGCCTGATGCGCAAGGCTGTGCAGGACTATGAAATGATCGCCCCCGGCGATAAAGTGATGGTGGGCGTTTCCGGCGGCAAGGACAGCGTGGCCCTTACCATCGGCCTTGCCGAACTGCGCAAGTACATCGGCTTTGATTTTACGGTGCAGGCCGTCACGCTGGACCCGCAGTTCGGCGGCAGGCCCATGGATTATACCGTATTGCAGGAGCTGTTTGCCCAGTATGATATCCCCTATGAGATCCGCCGCACCGAGATCGGCCCTGTGGTGTTCGACTACCGTAAGGAGAAGAACCCCTGCGCCCTGTGCGCCAAGCTGCGGCGTGGTGCACTGCACACGGCAGCGCAGGAACTGGGCTGCAACAAGGTGGCGCTGGGCCACCATCTGGACGATGCCGTGGAGACCTTTTACATGAATCTCTGGCGGGAGGGCCGCATCGGCTGCTTCTCGCCGGTCACCTACCTTTCGCGCCGGGACCTCACCCTCATCCGGCCCATGCTGCTGGCCACCGAGCAGGAGGTCATTTCCGCAGTGAACGCCGAGGGGCTGCCCATCGTCAAGAGCGTTTGCCCTGCCGACGGCGTGACCGTGCGCGAACAGACCAAGGAGTTCGTCAAGGAGCGCTGCCGCACCGACCACGCTTTCCGCCAGAAAACCCTGCACGCCCTGCAGGAGAGCGGCATCGATGGCTGGCGGCCCGTCCACACCGGGCGCGGCAGCTTTGCAATTACAAACGAGGAAGAATGAATCATGAAGACTCAACCTTTTGAAAAACACGTCTGGGCCGAGATCGACCTCGATGCCCTGCGGCATAACTTCCGGGCCGTCAAAGCCCGGGCCGGTGACCTGCCGCTGTGCGCGGTGGTCAAGGCCGACAGCTATGGCCACGGCGCTGTGCAGTGTGCCCGCGTTTTTGCGCAGGAGGGTGCAGCATGGCTGGCAGTGAGCTGCCTGACCGAGGCCGTGCAGCTGCGTCAGGACGGGCAGACTCTGCCTATCCTTATTTTGGGCCATGTTCAGCCGGAGTACGCCCAGACCCTCATCCACGAGGATATCACCGTAGCGTGCTACTCCACCGAACAGGCGCAGAACCTTTCCGCTGCTGCCGTAAAGGCAGGCGGCAGAGTAAAGATCCACCTCAAGGCAGATACCGGCATGGGCCGCATCGGCTTTGCCCTGCGCACCGATTTTGATGCCGCCATCCGCGAAATGCTGGCTGTGTGTGAGCTGCCGGGCCTTGAGATGACCGGCCTGTTCCAGCACTTCTCGGTGGCCGACGACACCGCCGAAGAGAACGTTGCCTACACCGCGGAGCAGCACGCACTGTTCGTCAGAGCGTTCCATGCGCTCAAGGCGGCAGGCCGCGAGCCACAGACCGTCCACTGTGACAACTCTGCGGGCGTGATGCTGCACCCGGACTGGCCCGAGGGATTGGCCCGGGAGCGCTGCATGGCGCGGCCCGGCATCATCCTCTACGGCTACGACCCCAGCGACGAGGTGCGCTTTGGGCAGTTCCGGCCGGTGATGACCCTCAAGACCGTGGTGAGCATGGTCAAGGAAATGCAGCCCGGTCAGAGCGCCAGCTATGGCCGCCGCTTCACCGCCGATAAGCCTACGCTGGTGGCCACCCTGTGCACCGGTTATGCGGACGGTTATCCCCGCCAGCTGAGCTGCGGCAAGGGCATCGTGGAGATCCACGGCAAGGCCTGCCCGGTGCTGGGCCGCGTGTGCATGGACCAGATGATGGTGGATGTGACCGGTATCACGGACATCCACGAGGGTGACGAAGCCATTCTGTGGGGCGGCAGCGTCAGTGATACTGCCGAGACCATCGCCCGCAAGACCGACACTATTTCCTACGAGGTGCTGTGCGGCGTGTCCCGCCGCGTGCCCCGCGTCTACCTCGAGCACGGAAAGATCGTGGATGTCGAGGATTGGATACTGGAAGCTTAAATTTCTCCCGGAGGAACTACATGGCAAGAGACAATATCCGCAATTTCTGCATCATTGCACACATCGACCACGGCAAATCCACCCTGTCGGACCGTATTCTGGAGCTGACCAAGAGTGTGGACGAGCGCACCATGGAAGACCAGATTTTGGACAACATGGACATTGAGCGCGAGCGCGGTATCACCATCAAGGCCCGCGCTGTCACCATGAACTATACCGCCAAGGACGGCAAGACCTACGAGTTCAACCTCATCGATACCCCGGGCCACGTGGACTTTGCCTACGAGGTCAGCCGCAGTCTGGCCGCCTGCGAGGGTGCCATCCTTGTGGTGGATGCCACGCAGGGTGTGGAAGCTCAGACGCTGGCCAACACCTACATGGCGCTGGAGCATGATCTGGAACTGGTGCCCATCCTGAATAAGATCGACCTGCCCAGCGCCCATCCGGACGAGGTGGCGCAGGAGGTGGAGGACGTGATCGGCCTGCCCTGTCTGGATGCGCCCCGCGTCTCTGCCAAGACCGGCCTGAATGTGGATCAGGTGCTGGAGCGTGTCGTCACCGACATTCCTGCTCCCACCGGCGACCCGGATGCCCCGCTGAAGGCGCTGATCTTCGACAGCATCTACGACAGCTACAAGGGTGTTATCGTCTATATCCGTGTGTTTGAGGGCACCGTGAAGCCCGGCGATACCATCCGCATGATGGCCACCGGTGCGGAGTTCACGCTGGTAGAAGTGGGCCACATGGGTGCTACCAACCTTTCTCCCTGTGCCCAGCTGCAGGCTGGTGAGGTCGGCTATCTGACCGCCAGCATCAAGACCGTGCAGGATACCCGTGTGGGCGATACCGTCACGCTGGCCAATAATCCCACCGCCGAAGCACTGCCCGGCTACCGTCAGGTCAAGCCCATGGTGTTCTGCGGCATCTACCCCGCCGACGGTGCCAAGTACCCGGATCTGAAGGATGCACTGGAAAAGCTGCAGCTGAACGATGCTTCCCTCACCTTTGAGCTGGAGACCAGCGCCGCGCTGGGCTTCGGCTTCCGCTGCGGCTTCCTTGGCCTGCTGCACATGGAGATCATCACCGAGCGGTTGGAACGCGAGTTCGATCTGGATATCATCACCACCACGCCCAGCGTGCGCTACCGCCTTACCCTGACCGACGGCACTGTGGAGATGATCGACAATCCTTCCAGCTACCCCGACCCCTCCAACATCGTCAAGCAGGAAGAGCCTTTTGTGGATGTGCACCTGTACACCCCCAACGACTATGTGGGCGGCCTGATGGATCTGTGCCAGAACAAGCGCGGCGTGCTGATCGACATGAAGTATCTGGATGATGTGCGGGTGGACCTGCACTATGCGCTGCCGCTGGGCGAGATCGTGTACGACTTCTTTGATGCCATCAAGAGCCGCAGCCGGGGCTACGCCAGCTACGACTATGAGTTCAAGGAGTACCGCGAGAGCGACCTTGTCAAGCTGGACTTCCTGCTCAATGGCGACCCTGTGGACGCGCTGTCCATGATCGTGTTCCGCGATAACGCCTATGCCAAGGGCCGCCGCATCTGCGAAAAGCTGCGGGATAACATCCCCCGCAACCTGTTCGAGATCCCGGTACAGGCTGCCATCGGCGGCAAGATCATTGCCCGTGAAACGGTCAAGGCCATGCGCAAGGACGTGCTTGCCAAGTGCTACGGCGGCGACATCTCCCGCAAAAAGAAGTTGCTGGAAAAGCAGAAGGAAGGCAAAAAGAAGATGCGTCAGCTGGGCAGCGTTTCCCTGCCCAGTGAAGCCTTTACCGCTGTGCTCAAGCTGGACAGCGACGACGATTAAACTTTATAGATCAAAGAGAATCCGCGCTCTGGTATGCTGCAATGCACTCAGCGCGGGTTCTATCTGTTTTTTTACAATCTCAGTTTACAACAAAAAATGAGATAGGCACCCCCTTTTGGGGAAACCTATCTCATTTTTTTTTGTTGGGACTATTTTGCAACAGTCCCTTTACGTTGGGGCGTTAGGGGGCCGCTTACAGTCTCTTGACTGCTCTTTTCCGATTTGCTTCTGCCCGGATTATACATGATTTCAGTGCAAAAGTCATCGAAACCTGCGTGAAACGCTCTTGAATCTGCGTGAATGAATCATCTGGGCAGCAAAAAAGCCCCGGAAAGGCTGTCTGGGTGCCTTCCGGGGCTGCTGTGAAAGATGACTGCATCAGTAATACTTTTCAGTTAAAAAGTACGACTGATACACTGCTTCGAGGGCTTTCTCACTCACTTTTCTGCTTCAGGCGGGCGTATTCGGCATCGGCCTGAATGGCTGCAGAGGTGAAGCTGTTGTTGTTCCACCAGCTGATCAGCGCGGCCACGGTGGTGATGCCGGCGGTCACCAGCTGTTCCACAGTCTGGCTCTCAATGGGCAGCATGGGTTTGCCCAGAGCGCTCAGCACCTGATTGGTCAGGGCAAGCAGCAGCACAGCGGTGCGGGCGATGGTGGCGGCAGAAATTTTACCAAAGTTCATATCAATTCCTCACTTTCTCATTTTGTTCAAGGTCAGCGATGCGGTGGTTGGCCACCTTCATCTGTTCTTCTAAAATCGGTACGCGGCGGGCAAAATTGTTATGCTCGCGCACCTCGCGGGTCAGCTCTTCGAGCTTGGTGTCGGTCACGGCCTGACTGCGGCTGTTGGCGATCAGCACGCCGATCAGGGTCACGGCCCCGGCAATGACAGCGGATAAGATCGTTTCCATTCCATTCACCGCCTTTACCCGGTCCACCGGCTTTTTGCTTTGCGCACATCCACATGGACAAAGCCTTTTGCGGGGTAGCGGCCGATGCCGCCGGTGCCGGGCAGCAGGGTCTCGGCGTAGGCGGCAAGCTGCTCCACCGGCACGCCGGACACCCGGATATCCGCGGCACGGCCATACTGATGCTGGCTGTAAACCGCCCCGCCCACAGCCCTGTTGTGTGCAGCGGTGCGGTAGCCGCTGGTAATGACCACCGGAGCACCAAAGTGGTCACGGATGGCCTGCAGCACCTGCACCAGTTCGCTGTCCACAAACAAAGGGTCGGTGCCGTCTTTGCAGGCAAATTCCTTTGCGCGGAAGCTACGGCTCAGCAGCGTTTCGCCATCCCTTGTGCGGGAGTAAACGTTAAGCATGGCCGTCCTCCTGCAGCAGCGCTGCCACGGCATCCCTCAGCCGGGCGGGCACATCCTCCAGCGTTTTGATGCCCTTGCGGATCAGGGCCGCATAGATCCTTGCCATTACACACCACCTCCTTCGTACAGTTCACACAGGGCCAGCTGCAGGTCGGTCAGCTGGCGGGTCAGGCTGGCGATCGTTTCGGGCAGACGGGCTGCTTCCTCGGCCTGCTGGCGCTCTTTTTCCCGCGCGGCCAATTCTTCTTCCGTATAGCGGATGTATCTCTGCACCGGCACCTGTTCGGTCCATGCGGCCTGCGCAGTCACGCCCGGCACATCGATGACCTTCCGCACATCCCTGCCGCCGCCGGGATACTCCGTTACGGTCTCGTAGTGGCTCACTTCCTCCACGCCTTCCACGGCGGGGTGCTCCACCGGCTCGGTGCCGCCCACCAGATGCCCAAGCGTCAGGTCAGGGGTCTCAATGGCTGCACCGTTCTCGTCAATGATCTTCATGGTTCAAAACCTCCTTTCTCATGCCACGCGGTGCCAGATGTAAACATAGTAGGCGGCGGGCTGCACGGTATCGCTTGCACCGTAGATCGGGTTCGAGCGGGAAGCGTCAAAAGTGCGGTTATATGTAGATAAGCGACGCACGTCGCCACTTAAATACGACAAACTGCTATCGTAATGCGTGGCTCCAAAAGCTCCATTACTTTGGGGGGTTGACACGGACAATACACCGCCATTGGCTGTACCCGTGATGTTCGGCAGTCCGGCCTTCACGGTGGTGCCCGCTTTGTGGCTGCTGCTGGCACCCATCAGCACGCGCTCCGATGCGATCTGCTCCCATGTGCCGCCAAACAGGGCGGCAGGGCTGGTGGGGTCGGTGCTCTGGTAGATGCTGCCCACCGGGTAGGCAGCGGAGCTGGGTGCGGCCAGCAGAGCATCGACATCTTCCTTTGTATAATAGGAAGAAAAATCGGCACCGAGGGTGCGCAGGGCGTTTGCCTTTTCGGCAGCGGTCCATTTCCCGGCGGCTGCGGCGGTGGTCAGAGCCTTCTTCACGCCATAAGGCAGCAGGGCTGCGGTCAGCGGCAGAAGCGAATCCGTCATGCTGTCCAGCTGTTTGCGGGCAGCTGGTGCGGTGGTCAGGGTTCCGTCGCTGCGCACGTTGATGCCGCAGGCAGGGTCCACCCGCACTGCGCCGGGGGCCGAAGCCGTGGGCACCGTGCTGCTGCGCAGGTAGGGCGACAGATCCGGCATGGCGGCAGTATCGGTCAACACGGCCCCGGTGTTGGGGTCCACGCTCAGCACCCGAAGCAGCCGGCCGGAGACCGGAACTGCCGGGCAGGGAAGCGCCCCCACATCCTGCGCCGTCAGTTTTACGATGCCGCTTTTGCCGTTCACGCTCACTACCTGACCGCCGGTAGGCACCAGCTCCTCTGCCCGTGCGGCAGCAGCCTCGGCACGGGCTGCACAGCGGGATGCAGCGGCACTGTCGGCGCTGGTGCGCTGTGCCGCGGTCTGGGCCTGTGCCGCATTGGATGCCGTGCTTGCAGCACTGGCTGCGGCACGCTGCGCGGCGGTGGAAGCGGTACTGGCACTTTCCAGCACACGCGCCACGAACTGCTCATACTGCGAGGGCGGCAGCTCTTCCGCGCCGCCGTCGATGGGCAGGATGGCGTAGGTGTCGTAGCTGCCGGGCCGGGTGTAGGCGGCGTAGCCGCTGGCATCGATGGCTGCCAGCATCCACTGTCCGCCGGTGCTTCCGGTCAGGCGGCGGTCCACGGTGACGCAGTGCTGCGTGTCCAGTGAGACCGGTGCCAGCAGGGTGCCGTCACTGCGGCGCAGGTAGAGCGCAACGGTGCACCCGGCCCATGCTTCCGGCAGTGTGAAGCACAGCTCGTCCACACCGGCAGCGTTCTGTGCACCGAGGTGCAGGCGGTGCGGCTGGGACAGAAATTCGGTGCCGCCGCACTGCCTTTGAATGATCTTGATGTTCACTTGAAAACCTTCCTTTCTGTTTTTTGTTTGATTGTACAGCCGCTGCCCGGCAGCTGCCAGTGTGGTCTTTTGCTGCACAAATTTCTGCGCTTCGGCATTTTGCCGGAAGGCGCTTTTCATGGGTAATTCGCACAGTTCTTTGTGGGTGAAAAATGGGATGAAAAAGAGGTGGTTTTGTACGGAAAACCAGCGATTTTTGGCCGCATGCCGCATGGGAAAACGAAACCCAAAAGTGCAGTTTCCGGTGCAAAAAATCCAAAATAAATGTTAAAAATTCGTGAACAAAACACCCCAGAAAACAGGTCAAAAATCGGAAGGAAATAACCGAAAAAACAATATTTTGGAGAAAACAATGTTAAAATTGCACAAAAAATAACGTCAAAAAACTAACAAAGTGTGAGGAGGTGATTTGACAAATGGCCATTGGGCTGGTAAAATAAGACCCGCTCAACGGAACCAACAGACGTTGCAGCGTTTAAAATTTATCTGGATGAAGTAAAAAGCCGTCTTATATACGGCGCGGCGCGGGCAGATGGGGTCTGGGCCGGGAGGGTAACTGCACCCTCCGCAGCGGAGTCCAAATTGTATACGATGCTCGATTTTACCAAAAAGAGGGCATCGTATTTGATTGTGGGGCCAGATGGCTTCTGCCCGCCCCGCAGTCCGGGCGGCCGGGGCATGAAAAACATGTCCGCAGCCGCAGCCAATTTTGAAAAGAGAGGAGTTGTCTCGTATCGCTTCCGTAAAATTGAAGAAAGCATTGTCGGACTGCAAGCATGCAGTCTCTCCCCGTGTGCTGGCGTTTTGTGTCATGGTCGTGTGCCTCGTGGCTACACTCAGTGTGACCGCTGCGAATCTGCGGCTGACCTACGTCACAGACTCCAATGGTGCCCGGCAGGTGATCCTCACCTCCGAGACCGACCCTGCACAGGTCATGAACCTTTCCGGCATCCAGTCCGAAGAGGGCGATCAGGTCTATTACACGGCCTACAGCGGCAATCTTGCCGCCCTGAACATTGAGCGCGCATTCTCCGTCAGTATTACTGCCGACGGTCAGGAGTACCCCGTCAAAATGGTGTTCGGCACCGTGGCGGATGCCCTGAAGCGTGCCGGCATCACCCTGGAGGGTGACGACTACACCGAGCCTGCTCTGGACCAGCTGGTGAGCGCAGGTTCCACCATCACGGTGCACCGCGTGGACTACACCGACCGTGTGGAGACGCAGGCCATCCCCTACGATACCGAGTACGTCTACACCAGCCTGTATTTCCGCAATACCGGCCGTACCACCACCGTGCGCCATGGCGCTGAGGGCCAGCAGACCATCACCACCCGCGACCGCTATGTGGACGGCGAGCTGGAAAACAGCATCGTGGTGGATTCCACCACTACCGTGGAGCCCACCAACCATGTTATCAAGACCTATGGCGCAGGCGCGCCGGTCTCCCCGCTGACCGGCCCGGACGGCACCACCAATGCACCCGCCTCTTACAGCAAGGTGCTCACCGGCAAGGCCACCGGCTACTATTCCAAGACCGGCAAGGGTTCTTCCGGTCTGGGTCTGGGCTACGGCACTGTGGCTGTGGACCCGGATGTGATCCCCTACGGTACCAAGCTGTATATCACTTCCACCGACGGCAAGTTCGTGTACGGCTATGCGGTGGCTACCGATACCGGCATTGCCGTGCAGAAGGGCCAGATCCTTGTGGACCTGTTCTATGAGACCTACGCCGAGAGCGTAATCAATGGAGCTATTCAGGTGAACGTCTACGTGGTGGAGTGAGCAGGCCGAAAAGAACCGGGGAAACCGGAACTGAAAATTTTCAACAGAAACAGAGAGCTTCTGTACACCTTCCCTTTGGGAGGGTGCGCAGAGGCTCTTTTTATTGTTGGATTGGCAGGATTCACCATAAAATTTGTAAAAATTTGGCGGGTATGTATATAAGGGAAAAATATCAACGAAAAGATTATGGTAAATTTTACAGTAAAATGCGGCGAAACTCTTGAAAAAAAGACCAAAATTCTTTAATATAAAAGGGTAAAAAGCTACAGGTGCGCTTTGTGCATCTGTACGGGGAGGAGCAGTCTATGAAACCGACCGAGGAGAAGATCCAAAGCAATGCATCGGACCTGCCGGTGTATCTGTTCAAACAGGGCAATAACTGTGAAGCATACCGCTACTTTGGCGCACACATGGAAACGCGCGCCGGTGAATCGGGCGTGGTGTTCCGCGTGTGGGCACCCCATGCTGTAGCCATCAGCGTGGTGGGCGACTTTAACAGCTGGAAGCCGGGCAGCCATCCGATGCGCAAGGTGGATGGCGATTCCGTATGGGAATTGTTCATCCCGGGCATGAAGGAATATGATGTTTATAAATACTGCGTGACCACCCGTGCAGGTGATCTGGTCTATAAGGCAGATCCCTATGCGTTCCACGCCGAGACCCGCCCGTCCAACGGCAGCAAGGTCTACGATATCAGTGGTTTTGCGTGGCACGATGATGCATGGCAGGCAGCACAGAAAAAGGCTGATGTGATCAACAGCCCGATGAATATTTACGAGATGCACGCCGGCAGCTGGAAGATGAAGGAGGGCGGCAAGCCCTACAATTATTCCGAGCTGGCAGATGAGCTGATCCCGTATATCACAGAGATGGGCTATACCCATGTGGAACTGCTGCCGGTCATGGAATATCCGTTTGACGGCAGCTGGGGCTATCAGGTCACCGGCTATTTTGCACCCACCAGCCGCTACGGCACCCCCAAGGACCTGATGGCTTTTGTGGATAAGCTCCATGCCGCCGGCATTGGTGTGATCATGGACTGGGTGCCTGCTCACTTCCCGAAGGATCAGTTCGGCCTGTACAACTTTGATGGCGAAGCCTGCTACGAGGACCCGAATCCGAAGCGCGGCGAACATAAGGAGTGGGGCACCATGGTGTTCGACTTCGGCCGCAGCGAAGTGCAGAGCTTCCTGATCTCCAGCGCACTGTATTGGCTGGAGCAGTACCATATCGACGGTCTGCGCGTGGACGCGGTGGCATCCATGCTGTATTTGGACTATAACCGCAAGCAGGGCGAGTGGGAGCCGAACAAGGACGGCGGCAAGGAAAATCTGGAGGCTGTTGCTTTCCTGCGCAAGCTGAACGACACCGTGCTGGGCCGTCACCCCCACAAGTACATGATCGCGGAAGAATCCACTGCATGGCCCATGGTTACAAAGCCTGCTTCGGACGGCGGCCTTGGTTTCAACTTCAAGTGGAACATGGGCTGGATGAACGACATGCTCAGCTACATGAAGACCGACCCGCTCTTCCGTTCCGGCAACCACAACAAGGTCACCTTCAGCTTCTTCTACGCGTTCAGCGAGAACTTTGTGCTGCCCATCAGCCACGATGAGGTGGTGCACGGCAAGGGCAGCCTGATCAACAAGATGCCCGGCGAGTACGAAGCCAAGTTTGCAAACCTGCGCACCTTCTTCGGCTACATGATGGCCCACCCGGGCAAGAAGCTGCTGTTCATGGGTCAGGAGTTCGGCCAGTTCGCCGAGTGGAACGAGACAAAGCCGCTGGACTGGATGCTGCTGGGCTACGATAAGCACACCGAGCTGCAGACCTACGTCAAGACCCTGAACGCCTTCTACAAGGAGCACCCCGCCTTCTGGCAGGTGGATTACAGCTGGGAGGGGTTCCAGTGGATCGTGCCGGATGACTCGCAGCAGAGCGTCATCGCTTTCCTGCGCAAGGATACCTCCGGCAAGCAGATCCTTGTGGTGTGCAACTTCAATCCCGTCCTGCGCGAGGGCTACACGCTGGGCGCACCGGTGGCAGGCTCCTACAAGGAGATCCTGAACAGCGACGATGCAGAGTTCGGCGGTTCCGGCGCAGTCCACAACAAGGCCGTGCGCACCCACAAAAAGCCGATGCACGGGTTTGAGCAGAGCATCACCATCACCCTGCCGCCCATGAGCACCCTGTATTTTGAAGTGCCCGCCAAGCGCACCCGCAAGGCCGCAGCGGACAAGACCGATAAGGCGGGAAAAAAGACCGCAGCCAAAAAGACAAAGACCGCTGCGGAGAAAGCTGCAGCAAAGGTGGTAAAGAAGCCGGGCCGCAAGCCCAAGGCAGAAGCTGCCGCTGCAGAGGAAAAGCCGGTGAAAAAGACCGCCCGCAAGGCAAAGGTTGAGCCGGAAAAGGCCGAGGAAGCACCCAAAAAGCGCGGCCGTAAGCCCAAGGCAGAGGCAGAACCCAAGGCGGAAAAAGCACCCGCAAAACGCACCCGCAAACCGAAGGAGCCAAAGGAATGACCCGACTCTTCGGCCGACCCATACCGCACATGTTGACGCTCATTTCCGAACAACGGAAATGTTAATGTTAAAGGGGAGAATAAAGCTATGGCAAAAGAAATTGTGGCAATGATCCTTGCCGGTGGACGTGGCTCGCGCTTGTACGCGCTGACACAGAAAACGGCAAAACCCGCAGTGTCCTTCGGCGGTAAGTACCGCATCGTGGACTTCCCGCTGTCCAACTGCGTGAACTCCAACATCGACACCGTTGGCATCGCGACCCAGTATCAGCCTCAGAAGCTGAACGAGTACATCGGCAACGGCCAGCCCTGGGATCTGGACCGTCTGCACGGCGGCGTGCACACCCTGCCGCCCTACGAGCAGGCAAAGGGCACCGACTGGTACAAGGGCACTGCAAACGCCATCTACCAGAACATCGGCTTCATCGACAGCTACGATCCCGAGTATGTGATCATCCTGTCCGGCGACCAGATCTGCAAGCAGGACTATGCCGACTTCCTGCGCTTCCACAAGGAAAAGGGCGCAGAGTTCTCTGTGGCTGTTATGGAAGTGGACTGGAAGGAAGCCTCCCGCTTCGGCCTGATGGTGGCTGACGAGAACGACCGCATCACCGAGTTCCAGGAGAAGCCCCCGGTACCCAAGTCCAATCTGGCTTCCATGGGCATCTACATCTTCAACTGGGATGTGCTGAAGAAGTATCTGGAAGAGGACGAAGCAGACCCCAACTCCAAGAACGACTTTGGCATGAACATCATCCCCGCCCTGCTGCGCGACGGCCGCAAGATGTACGCCTACCGCTTTGCCGGTTACTGGCGTGACGTGGGCACGATCGACAGCCTGTGGGAAGCCAACATGGAAGTGCTGGATCCCGAAAACTCCGGCATCGATATCTTCGACGAAAAGTGGAAAATCTACAGCCGCAACCCGGTCCTGCCTCCGCAGAAGATCGGCCCCCGCGCTGTGGTGCAGGATTCCCTCATCACCGAGGGCTGCAAGATCTACGGCAATGTGCATCACTCTGTGCTGAGCGCAGGCGTTGTTGTGGAAGAGGGCGCTACCGTTGAGGACGCAGTCCTGATGGATGGCGTTGTGGTCAAGGCTGGTGCTGTTGTCAAGCGCTGCATCCTGGCGGAGGATGTTGTGGTCGGTGCAGGTGCACGAGTGGGCGGCGATGGCCCCATTGCCCATGTGGGCACCGGCCTGACCGTCGGCGCAGGCGCAACCGTCAAGGAAGGTGCCAAAGTCTTTGAATCCGTCAAGGAGGGTATGGAAGTATGCTGAGCCAGAACACCAATGCGTTGGGTATTATTTTCCCCAACAGTTATGATAATACCGTCCCCGAGCTGGTGACCGAGCGCGCAATGGCTTCGATCCCCTTCGCGGGCCGCTACCGTATGGTGGACTTTGTTCTGTCCAGCATGGCAAACTGCGGTATCTCCAATGTCTCCATCGTGGTGCGCAAGAACTACCATTCCCTGATGGATCATCTGGGCACCGGCCGTGAGTGGGATATGGCCCGCCGTCACGGCGGCCTGAACATCGTGCCGCCTTTCGCTGAGAAGGGCGTGCGCATCTATTCCGGCCGTGTGGAAGCTCTGGGCTCCATCATGAACTTCCTGGAGAACCAGAAGGAAAAGTACGTGGTCATGAGCGATGCCAACGTTGCCCTGAACTACGACTTCAACGCTCTGCTGGCTGCTCATCAGGCAAGCGGTGCCGATGTGACCATCGCTTACCAGAAGACCGAGATCCCCGAGGGCCGCAAGAATGACAACTACACCCTGACCGTTGATGCTGATGGCCGTGTGACCGAGCTGCTGTTCAACGATTACCGCCCCGGCGTGCAGAACCTTGACCTGAACATCTATGTTCTGGAGCGCGAGACCCTGCTCAAGCTGGTCCGGGATGCGACCTCCCGCGGTCTGATCTACTTCGAGCGCGATATTCTGGCCCACAATGTCAACATCCTGAACATCCACGCTCTGGAGTACACCGGATATGTGGCACATGTCTGTGACATGAAGAGCTACTTCGACGAAAACCTCAAGCTGACCGATGACGAGAATCTGGAAAAGCTGTTCCCCAAGAAGAGCCCGGTCTACACCAAGATCCGCGACGATAACCCCACCCGCTATGTGCCGGGCTGCAAGGTGACCGACTCCATTCTGGCCGACGGCTGCGTGATCGAGGGCACGGTGGAGAACTGCGTGCTGTTCCGCGGCGTCAAGGTCAAGAAGGGTGCCGTCGTCAAGAACTGCGTGCTCATGCAGGACACTGTTGTGGAAGCCAATGCTGAGCTGGACTGCGTTGTTACCGATAAGAACGTGAAGATCACTGCCGGCAAGAAGCTGTCCGGCACCGAGAGCTTCCCGGTGTACGTGCAGAAGAACCACACCGTCTGATTTTACTGAGTTATCCATAGGGGCGGCTTCCTCCCCGGTAGCCCCTCTTGAGAGGGGCGGGGGCATCTGTGTGCCCCCGCCTGCTCTTTTGTAAAAATGGTTCGTGCTGCCTGCAAGGGCGGTGGGGGAGAACGAAAATATCCCACTATATGAAAGGAGCGATCCTATGAGAATCCTGTATGCTGCTTCGGAAGCTGCCCCTTTTGCAAAGTCCGGCGGTCTGGCCGACGTTGCGGGTGCCCTGCCCAAGGCTCTGGTCAAGGACGGCGTGGATGCCCGCGTCATTATGCCCCTGTACGGCGACCTGAAGTTCCGTGATACGCTGGAGTACGTGACCAATTATTCCGTCCCCGTGGGTTGGCGCAGCCAGTACTGCGGCCTGTTCAAGACCGAGTGGAACGGCGTGACCTACTACTTCCTGGACAACGAGTATTACTTCAAGCGCCGCGGCCTGTACGGCTTCTACGATGACGGCGAGCGTTTCGCCTTCTTCTCCCGCGCCGTTTTAGAGACCCTGTTCTACATCGATTTCACCCCCGATATCATCAACTGCAACGACTGGCAGACCGCTCTGGTGCCGGTGTACCTGAACCTGTACTATCGCCATCTGGATAAGTTCAACCGCATCAAGACCATCTTCACCATCCATAATATTGCTTATCAGGGCAAGTACGGCACCGACATTCTGGAGGACACCTGCGGCATCGGCCGCCGCGACCAGCACATCGTAGAGTACGACGGCTGCGCAAACTTCATGAAGGGTGCTTTCGAGACTGCCGATAAGATCACCACTGTCAGCCCCACCTATGCCATGGAGATCCTTGACCCGTGGTTCAGCTATGGTCTGGACGCTCTGCTGCGCGAGAAGCAGTACAAGCTGTGCGGCATCCTGAACGGTATCGATGTGGATTCCAACGATCCCGCTACGGATAAGAACATCCCCTTCAACTACGACATCACCAACTTTGAAGAGGGCAAGGCAAAGTGCAAGGAAGCCCTGCAGGATAAGTTCGGCCTGAACAAGGACGGCAGCCCCGTCTTTGCCATGGTCAGCCGCATGGTCGGCATGAAGGGCTTTGATCTGGTGCAGAGCATCGCCGATGGTCTGGTGGACCGCGGCATCGAGCTGGTCATTCTGGGCAGCGGCGAGAGCCAGTATGAGAACTTCTTCTCCGACCTGTGCGCACGCCATCCGGGCCGCGTTGGCACCTACATCGGCTTCGAGCCGGCCCTGTCGCAGGAGATCTACGCAGGCGCAGATGCCTTCATCATGCCTTCCAAGAGCGAGCCCTGCGGTCTGGCACAGATGGTGGCCTGCCGCTACGGCACGCCTCCCATCGTCCGCGAGACCGGCGGTCTGCGCGACTCCATCCACGACAGCACCATGGGCGAGGGCAACGGCTTCACCTTTGCGGGCTACAATGCCCACGAGCTGTATGTGGCCTGCTGCAACGCACAGAATGCTTACTATGACAAGGAGAACTGGAAGAACCTCGTGCACCACTGCATGGAGTGCGATTTCAGCTGGGATGTCTCCGCCAAGAGCTACGAGGGCCTGTACAACGAGACGGCAAACCTCTGGTAATGTCCTGAAAACTGCATAACGGCTGCCGCCCGGTTCCCAAAGAGCCGGGCGGCTTTTTTGCATTCTGCACAACAGATCCATCAAACTTTTGGTATTGATGTGCCCGCAGACGCACAAACTCCATACAGGGCGTACAGTTACGACATTGGTGTGAACAAACTATGAAATTTTACTAGAAAACAGTGGAAAATTGATTGAAAAAACGAACGGTTTGAATTATACTATCGTTATAAGATTTTTTGCTGACTGCAAATCCTTGGCAAAGAATCCAGAATCTGGCTTTTGCAAAGGCACATCACACAGGGAGGAAACGCAGGTTGAAGGGCTGGTATAAGGCACTGGAGGATCTTGTCTGGCTGACCCAGCTGGGCCTGAATATGCTGCTGCCGCTGGTCATGTGTCTGGGCGGTGCATGGTGGGCGGTGAACAACTGGAGCTGGCCGGAATGGGTGTTCCTGCCGGCCATCCTGTTGGGGCTTGCTGCCGGGGCACAGAACTTCTGGTATTTTGCAAAGGAACACATGGACCGCACCAAAAAGGAAAAACCAAAGCGGGTGGGGTTCAACTCGCATCAGTAAACTTAACAGGAGGTTTCCCTTTATGAAACTGCAGCCGGAATCCAAAAAGGAGCTGACCCGCATTGCCTGCGGCACGGCCATCTGTACCGCCGTCATGTGGGTGATCTTTGCAGCTCTGCACCTGGTTGGCTGGGTGAAATTTGACTATACCGTTGTTCTGGGCAGTCTCATCGGCGCGGCCGTGGCCATAGGCAACTTTGCGGGCATCTGCCTCGTATGCCAGAAGGTCATCGACGAGCAGGATGAGAAACGGCGCAAAGCGACATTGCAGGCTTCCTACAATGTCCGGATGCTTTTGCAGGCGGTGTGGATCATCGTTGCCATCGGGGCACCGGTGTTCCAGCCGTTTGCCGGTGTTCTGCCGCTGCTTTTCCCGCGTGTTACAATTTACTATCTGCAAATAACCGGCAAGTACAAGCCTCTTGCACCGGCCGGGCCTTCGGTGGATGTCTCTGTGGAGGATGACCCCGAACCCGCACCGGAGCCGGAAGCTGAACCCCGTGACGAAGGGGGTGAAACGTAACAAATGGAACTGAACGGCGCAAAGATCCTGTATACCATCCATACCGACATTCCCGTTCTGGGCGATTTCAAGATCACCCAGACCCTGGTCAGTACCTGGATCGTCATGGCGCTGCTTTCGGGTTTTGCCATCTGGCTGGGCAGCAACCTCAAGCTGGAAAATGTCTCAAAGCGGCAGGCCGCAGCTGAGTTCATCGTAGAACGGCTGGATCAGTTCGTGCACGACAACATGGGCCATCACTTTGATCAGTATATCCCGCTCATCGGCGCGATCTTCGCTCTGAGCATCGGCTGCAACCTCATCAGTGTCATCGGCCTGTGGAGCCCCACAGCCGACCTGAACACCGAGGCGGCGTGGGCCATCGTGGTGTTCGTGCTGATCATGTACTACAAGATCAAGACCAACGGCATCCTTTCCTACCTGAAAGGGCTTTTGGACCCCATCTTCATCATGGCACCCATCAATGTGCTGTCGGAGGTTTCCACCCCCGTCAGTATGGCGTTCCGTCACTTTGGCAACATCTTGTCCGGTACGGTCATTTCCACACTGCTGTACTGGGCGCTGGCAAGCCTGAGCCACGTCATTTTCGGCTGGCTGCCGGGTGTCTTGAGCCAGATCCAGCTGTTCCAGATCGGCATTCCGGCCTTTACGGGCCTGTATTTCGACTGGTTCGGCGGCTGCATTCAGGCGTTCATCTTCTGTACCCTGACCGCAATTTTCATCAAACGTGCTGCCGGTGAGGACTAAGCCCTCACAACGGCATCTCCCAAAACAAAAAACTTTTTTGGAGGACAAATCTTATGACTGACTTTCAGTACCTCGCTCGTGGTATCGCTCTGGCAGGCTGCGGCATCGGCGCAGGCTGTGCACTGATCGCAGGTATCGGCCCCGGTATCGGCGAAGGCAACGCAGCAGCTGCTGCCTGTGAAGCTGTGGGCCGTCAGCCCGAGTGCAAGAGCGACGTTACCAGCACCCTGATCCTGGGCGTTGCACTTTCCGAGACCACCGGTATTTACGGCTTCGTCACCGGCCTGCTGCTGATCTTCCTGGCACCCGGTATGTTCATGAAGTTCCTGGCATAAGCGGAACCTTTTACAAAATAACGAAAGGAGACGCTTATGGAACTGTACCAGGCGTTGATCACGCTGGACGGCTGGACCTTTCTGGCCCAGATCTGCAACCTGATGATCCAGCTGTTCATCTTCAAAAAGTTCCTGCTGAATCCGGTCAAAAACGTGATCGCAGAGCGCAAGGCGAAGGCAGACAGCCAGATCGCTGATGCCACCAAGCTGCGCACCGAAGCCGAAGCCATGAAGGCAGAGTACGAGCAGAACCTGCAGAATGCCCGCACCGAGGCCAACGAGATCGTTGCCAATGCGCAGAAGACGGCCACCGCCCGCGGCGAAGAGATCGTGGGCGAGGCCCGCGCGCAGGCTGCTGCCCTCAAGCAGAAGGCCGAAGCCGACATTGCGCAGGAGCGCAAGAAGGCCGTGAACGAGGTCAAGGACGAGATCGGCGGCATCGCCATGGAGATCGCCTCCAAGGTGGTGGAGCGTGAGATCAGCGAGAAGGACCACAAGGATCTGATCGACGAATTTATCAAAAATGTGGGTGAAGCATCATGACCGAGACTGCAAGGATGTACGGCGGAAGTCTGTACGATCTGGCGGCGGAGGAAGGGCTGGAGGCCCGCATTCTGGGTGAGCTGGACGAAGCCGTGGCGCTTTTTAAGGCAAACCCGGACTACCTGCATCTGCTCAGCACCCCCAGCATCCCGAAAAGAGAGCGCTGCGGCCTGCTGGATGAAGCACTGCGGGATCAGGTCCACCTCTATGTGCTGAACTTTTTGAAGATCCTGTGCGAGAAGGGCACCCTGCGGGAGCTGTCCGGCTGCGCACGGGCTTACCGTGTGCGCTACAATCAGGCGCACGGTATTCTGGAAGCAACGGCGACCACTGCAGTGGCAATGACGGAGCAGCAGGCAAAGAGCCTGCACGAAAAGCTGGAAAAGCTCACCGGCAAGACCATCGACCTGAAAACAAAGGTCGATCCGGCAGTGCTGGGCGGCATCCGGCTGGATATTGAAGGCACCGAGCTGGACGGCACGGTGCAGAACCGTCTGTCCGCCCTGCGCAGGGATATTGCTTCCGTGACACTGTGATCGAATTTCCACCCGAAAGATTTTTAAGAATTGAGTGGTGAACAAACAAAGATGCAACTGAAACCTGAAGAGATCTCCAAGATCATCCGTGCGCAGATCAAGCATTACGAAAATGCCATCGAGCAGAGCGAGACCGGCACGGTCATTATGGTGGGCGACGGCATCGCCCGCGCCAGTGGTCTGGAAAAGTGCATGGCAGGTGAGCTGCTTCAGTTTGATAACGGCGAATACGGCATGGCCCAGAATCTGGAGGAGAACACCGTCTCCATCGTTCTGCTGGGCTCCGACGTCGGTATCAAGGAAGGCAGCACTGTCAAGCGCACCGGCAAGGTGGTGTCCGTGCCGGTGGGCGAAGCAATGATCGGCCGCGTGGTCAACGCGCTGGGCCAGCCCATCGACGGCGCAGGCCCCATCGAGACCACCGAGTTCCGCGCCATTGAAAGCCGCGCTCCCGGCATCATCGACCGTCAGCCGGTCAAGGAGCCGCTGCAGACCGGCATCAAGGCCATCGACTCCATGATCCCCATTGGCCGCGGCCAGCGCGAGCTGATCATCGGCGACCGCCAGACCGGCAAGACCACCATCGCCTCCGATACCATCATCAACCAGAAGGGCAAGGACGTCATCTGCATTTACGTTGCCATCGGCCAGAAGCGCTCTACCGTGGCAAATCTGGTGCAGAGCCTGACCGAAGCCGGTGCCATGGGCTACACCATCGTGGTGTCCGCAACGGCATCCGAGCTTTCGCCCCTGCAGTATATCGCACCCTACTCCGGCTGTGCCATGGGCGAATATTTCATGCATCAGGGCAAGCACGTCCTCATCATCTACGACGATCTGTCCAAGCACGCCGTGGCCTACCGTGCACTGTCGCTGCTGATCCGCCGTCCCCCGGGACGTGAGGCTTACCCCGGCGACGTGTTCTATCTGCACTCCCGTCTGCTGGAACGCGCGGCCAAGCTCTCCAATGAGCTGGGCGGCGGCAGCCTGACGGCTCTGCCCATCATCGAGACGCAGGCGGGCGATGTTTCCGCCTACATCCCCACGAATGTCATTTCCATCACCGATGGTCAGATCTTCCTGGAGACGGAGCTGTTCCACTCCGGTGTCATGCCGGCAGTCAACCCCGGCATCTCGGTTTCCCGCGTGGGCGGCAATGCCCAGATCAAGGCCATGAAGAAGGTCGCCGGCACCCTGAAGCTGATCTACTCCCAGTACCGCGAGCTGCAGAGCTTTGCACAGTTCGGTTCCGATCTGGATGCCGACACCAAGGCCCGCCTTGCACAAGGTGAGCGCATCGTGGAAGTGCTCAAGCAGAACCGCTCCGCTCCCGTGCCTGTGGAAAAGCAGGTGGCCATCCTGTATGCGACCATTCACGATCACCTTGTGAAGGTCAAGGTGCCGGACGTGGCCGAGTATGAGAAGGGCCTGTACGAATATCTGGACAACAATGCTGCGGGTGCCGCCGTCATGGAGACCATCCGCACCACCGGCAATCTGGATAAGGACACTGAGGGGCAGCTTAAGAGCGTGCTCACGGCCTACACCGAAAGCTTCGTCAAGGCGCACTAAGGAAGGAGGCGTAACGCATGGCTGGTTCCATGAAGGACATCAAGCTGCGCATCAAAAGCGTAGAGAGCACCATGCAGATCACCAAGGCAATGGAACTGGTGGCTTCCTCCAAAATGCGCCGCGCCAAGGAACGGGTGGAGCACAGCCGCCCCTACTTTGAAACGCTGCATGAGACTTTGACCAAGATCGCCGCGGCCGACCCCCGCGCCCGCAACCCCTACCTGCGCCGTGACGAAGTGAAGCGCACCCTGCTCATCGTGATCGCAGGCGACCGCGGCCTTGCCGGTGGATACAATTCCAACGTGCTCAAGCAGGCCGGGGCCGAAGAAGGCGAAGTGCTGGTGCTGCCCATCGGCAAGCGCTCGGCAGAGTATTTCGTCCACCACGAGGTGCCCCTGTTCACGCAGGAGGTGCTGCTGGCGGCAGATGTCTCGGTGGGCGAGTGCTTCCAGCTGTCCCGCCAGATCACGGAAGGATATCTCAAGGGCGAGTACGATGCGGTAAAGATCTGCTACACCCGGTTCGATTCCATGATGACCCAGACTGCAGCCACCATGGAGGTGCTGCCGCTGTCCATCGAACCTACCGAGCAGCAGAAGGCGGATGCCCGCCGCAGCCAGATCCTGTACAAGCCCAGCAGCGAGGAAGTATTCAGCGCGATCATCCCGGAGTATGTGGCAGGCATCGTCTACGGTGCCGTGTGCGAGAGCGTAGCAAGTGAGCTTGCCGCCCGCCGCACTGCCATGGATGCCGCCACCAAGAACGCCGGTGAGATGATCGACCATTTGAACCTGTATTATAACCGTGCCCGTCAGGCTGCCATCACGCAGGAGATCACCGAGATCGTGGCCGGCGCGGAGATTTAAAACCTATCAAAAAGGAGTTGTAGCCTATGTCCGAAAAACATATCGGCAAGGTGCTCCAGGTCATCGGCCCGGTGCTGGACATCCAGTTTGAGGATGGCCAGCTGCCGGAGCTGCTCAACGCCATCGAGATCGACAACCACGGCGAAAAGCTGGTGGTCGAGGTGGCACAGCACACCGGCGATAACGTGGTGCGCTGCATTGCAATGAACAGCACCGATGGTCTGGTGCGCGGCACCGAAGCCGTGGATACCGGCGAACCCATCAAAGTGCCCGTGGGCGACCAGTGTCTGGGCCGCGTGTTCAACCTGCTGGGTGAGCCCGTGGACAACAAGCCCGCCCCGGCCCCGGAGGCCTACTGGCCCATCCACCGCCCTGCTCCCAGCTACGAGGAGCAGCAGTCCACCACCGAGATCCTCGAGACCGGCATCAAGGTCGTGGACCTGATCTGCCCCTACGCAAAGGGCGGCAAGATCGGTCTGTTCGGCGGTGCAGGCGTCGGCAAGACGGTCCTGATCCAGGAGCTGATCTATAACATCGCCACCGAGCACAACGGCTACTCGGTGTTCACCGGCGTTGGCGAGCGCACCCGTGAGGGCAACGACCTGTACGGCGAAATGACCGAGAGCGGCGTTATCAACAAGACTGCGCTGGTCTATGGCCAGATGAACGAACCCCCGGGAGCCCGTATGCGCGTGGCACTGTCCGGCCTGACCATGGCAGAGTATTTCCGCGATGTGAAGAATCAAGATGTGCTGCTCTTCATCGATAACATCTTCCGCTTCACGCAGGCAGGCTCTGAGGTGTCCGCACTGCTGGGCCGTATGCCTTCCGCCGTCGGCTACCAGCCCACGCTGGCCACCGAGATGGGTGCTCTGCAGGAGCGCATCACCTCCACCCGCAAGGGCTCCATCACCTCGGTGCAGGCCGTCTACGTGCCTGCCGACGACCTGACCGACCCGGCCCCTGCCACCACCTTTACCCATCTGGATGCCACCACGGTCCTGAGCCGTGACATTGCTTCGCAGGGCATCTACCCCGCTGTGGACCCGCTGGATTCCACCAGCCGCATCCTCAGCCCGGAGGTCGTGGGTCAGGAGCACTACGAGATCGCCCGCGCCGTCCAGAAGGTGCTGCAGCGCTACAAGGAGCTGCAGGACATCATTGCCATCATGGGCATGGACGAGCTGAGCGAGGAAGACAAGCGCACGGTCAGCCGCGCCCGCAAGGTGCAGCGCTTCCTGAGCCAGAGCTTCCACGTGGCAGAGCAGTTCACCGGTATGCCCGGCCAGTATGTGCCGCTCAAGGAGACCCTGCGCGGCTTCAAGATGATCCTGAACGGTGAGTGCGACGAGCTGCCCGAGAGCGCATTCCTGTTCGCGGGCACCATCGATGACGTGTTCGCAAAAGCGAAGAAAGGGTAAACCATGACGACCTTTCATCTGACGGTGGTCACGCCGGACGGCTGCGCCTTTGACGGGCAGGCCGAGCGCATCGTCTGCCGCGCCATTGACGGCGATCTGGCCATCCTTGCCAAACACGGGGATTACTGCACCGCGCTGGGCATGGGCGAAGCCCATATCGTGGATGCCGAGGGCCAGCGCCGCCGCGCCGCCTGCATGGGCGGGCTGCTGAGCGTGCTGGATGGCGAAGTGCGTCTGGTCGCCACCACATGGGAGTGGGCCGAGGAGATCGATCAGGCCCGCGCCGAGGCTTCCAAGAAGCGCGCGGAGGAGATCCTTGCGCAGAAGAACCTCGACCAGAAGGACTACGAGCTGGCTCAGGCGCGTCTCAAGCGCGCACTGGTGCGTACCTCTATCCACTGAGATAAGAAAAAAGGAGCCATTGCACAACCTGTGCAGTGGCTCCTTTTGCGTGCAAAAAATGAAGTGGAAATTTACACCATGTTTGCCTTTTCGATCAGGCTGCGGATGTGGTGAGCCAGCATTTCAATGGCGGTGGTGTTCTCGCCGCCGTTGGGCACGATGATATCCGCATTGCGCTTGCTGGGCTCCACAAAGGCCTCGTGCATAGGCTTGACGGTGGTCAGGTACTGCTCGATCACGCTGTCCAGACTGCGTCCGCGCTCCTTCACGTCGCGTACCAGACGGCGCAGGATGCGCTCGTCGGCATCGGTATCCACAAAGATCTTGTAGTCGAACAGGGCGCACAGCTCCGGCTCCACAAAGGGCAGGATGCCTTCCACGATCAGAACCGGTGCGGGCTCGATGTGCTGTACCTTGTCGCTGCGGTTGTGGTTGGAGTAGTCGTACACCGGGCAGTCGATGGCGCGGCCTGCCTTCAGCTCCTGCAGATGGTAGATCAGCAAAGCGTTGTCAAAAGCATCCGGGTGGTCGTAGTTCAGCTTGCAGCGCTCCTCAAAGGGCAGCTCGTCGTGGCGCTTGTAATAGCTGTCGTGGGAGATCAGGCGTACTTCATCCTCGCCAAAACGCTCCTTCAGCCGCAGAGCAAGGGTGGTCTTGCCGCTGAAGGAGCCGCCTGCAATGCCAATGATCAGATTATTCATAGGGGTCCCTCCTGCATCATCCTGCCGTTTTGGGTGGAAAAAAGGGCAGGAATGGATTATAATAGGTACAAAGCTGCCTGTCCGGGACACAGCGCCGGGCGGGCTTGTTCCTGTACATCATAACACAAACCGGCACATTTTTACAGCCCCAGGGCTGCAAATGTGTGAGATAAGGGAAAATGCCATGCAGAAAAAACAATTTCAGCAAAATATGAAGGACAAGGTCCGGGTGTTTGAGGATGGCGGCATCCGCCTGCTCAAACGGGGACAGAAGGGCGTGGTACACGCTATTTTCAGCCGTTTTGGCCTAGCGCTGGTTCTGCTGCTTTTACAGGCGTTCGCGCTGTTCAGCCTGCTGCAGTGGTTCGGCGGGCTGCTGCCGCATTATTTTGGCGGCACCCTGCTGGTAACAGCGGCAATGATGGTCTATCTGCTCAATCAGGACATGGACAACAACGTGCGCATTACATGGCTGGTGGTCACAGCGCTGATGCCGGTGCTGGGCGTGCCGCTGTTCTGGTACACCAAAAGTGATGTGGGCCACAATGCCCTGAAGCGCCGCCTGCTGGATCTGGAGGGCCAGACCCGCGCCCAGCTGCCGCAGAATGAGCAGACCGTGGAGCTTTTGCAGGAGCAGGCACCCGAAGCGGTGCCGCTGGCACGGTATCTGCGGGGCAAGGGAGGCGGCTTTCCGGTCTATGCCGACACGGTGGCCACCTACTTCAACGGCGGCGAAGCTATGTTCGATGAAATGCTGCGCCAGCTGGAAACGGCAAAAAAATACATCTTTCTGGAATATTTCATCGTGGATGAAGGCCTGATGTGGGGCCGCATTCTGGAAGTGCTGGCCCGCAAGGCGGCGCAGGGGGTGGATGTGCGGGTGATGTATGATGGCACCTGCGAGTTCTCCACCCTGCCGCGGGATTACCCCAGCCGGCTGGAAGCGCTGGGCATCCAGTGCAAGGTGTTCTCGCCGGTCACGCCCTTTGTTTCCACTCACTACAACTACCGCGACCACCGCAAGATTCTGGTCATTGATGGTCAGGTGGGCTTTACCGGCGGCGTGAATCTGGCAGATGAGTACATCAACCACATAGAAAAGTATGGCCGCTGGAAGGACTCGGCCCTGATGCTGGAAGGCGAAGGCGTGCGCTCCATGACGGCACTGTTTTTGCAGATGTGGTGCATCCTGCGCCAGCCGGAGTTTGAGCAGTTCCTGTCCGATCCCATCCCGGCGGCAGCAAACGCCAAGGGCTTTGTGGTGCCCTACGGAGACTGCCCGCTGGACGGTGAGCGGGTGGGCGAAATGGTGTACATGGATATGCTCAACCGCGCCCGGAAGTATGTGCACATCATCACGCCGTATCTGATTTTAGACGGCGAGCTGGAAACGGCCCTGCGCTTTGCGGCAGAGCGCGGTGTGGATGTGCACCTGATCCTGCCCGGCAAGCCGGATAAGTGGTTCGTTTATGCACTGGCCAAGACCCACTACAAGGCGCTGATTTCTTCGGGTGTGAAGATCAGCGAGTGGCAGCCCGGCTTTACCCATGCGAAGATCGTGATCGCCGACGGCGTGGAAGCTGTGGCGGGCACCATCAATCTGGACTACCGCAGCCTGTACCATCACTTTGAAAACGCGGTCTGGATGCGCGGCACCGACTGCATTGCCAACATGGAAGCGGATTTTCAGGATACGCTCACCCGGTGCCGCAGGGTGGAGCAGACGAAAGAAAGCATCTGGCAGGGCAAAAAGCTGCTGCATCTGGCGGGCATCCTGCTCAAGTTCATTGCGCCGCTGGTGTGAAAGACTCCTTCCGTCATGGCTGCGTAATCAGACTGGAGAAGCTCTGAATACAAAAAGGCCCGCTGCCTTTCGACAGCGGGCCTTTTGTTACCGATTTAAATAAAAATCAGCGCTTAGTTCTGCTTCATGCGAGCGAAGCAGTCAGAGCAGTAGACCGGACGGTCCTCACGGGGCTGGAAGGGAACCTTGCAAGCCTTGCCGCAAGCTGCGCAGACAGCATCGAACATCTGACGCTCACCGCTGTTGCTGCGTGCGCCGCCGTTCTTGCGGGCGTCACGGCAGGGCTTGCAGCGCTGGGGCTGATTCTCGAAGCCGCGAGATGCGTAGAACTCCTGCTCACCAGCAGTCCAAACAAATTCCTTACCGCAGTCCTTGCAGACCAGAGTCTTGTCTTCAAACATAGTAGTATCTCCTCTTTAGTTAGTTCTTGCCCACGGAAGGATTGTAACCATACCTTTGGTTTTGGGACCATCGCGCTGATCAGTAAGCTTACCAGGGGCTTGAATGAATGGACGTCCTCCAATTGAGGACTTTTCTATTGTACCGTTCTTTTTGAAATTTGTCAACCAAAAAACAACCATTCGCCTTGTTATTTGTATAGATGGCACAATCAGACAGGGCTGATTTTGGTAAAATAACTGCCGGAAGATGAAAAAGGGGCTGCCGCACATTCCGTGCAGCAGCCCCTGCAAAGCCCTTTGGAAAACGGTTACTTCTCGACGACTTCCTTGGTGTCGCGGGCGATCATCAGCTCCTCGTCGGTAGCGATGACCAGAGTGCGCACCTTTGCGCCCCAGGCAGTGATCTCGCACACATCGCCCACGGGGTGCTTGTTCTTCTCGGTATCGATGCGGATGCCCAGCCAATCCATGTGGTGGCAGACCTTTGCACGGGCAATTGCGTCGTGCTCGCCGATGCCGCCGGTGAAGACGATGGCATCCACGCCGCCCATTGCAGCGATGTAAGCGCCAACGGTCTTCTTGATCTGGTAGTTCAGCATGTCGGAAGCCAGCTGTGCGCGCTTGTTGCCGGCAGCAGCTGCCTCTTCCACGTCACGCTTGTCGCTGGAAACACCGGAGATGCCCAGCAGGCCGGACTTCTTGTTCAGAATCTCGTCCAGCTCGTGGCCGGTGATGTTCAGGGTGTACTTCAGGTAGTTGACCACAGAGGGGTCCAGGTCGCCGCAGCGGGTGCCCATCATCAGGCCGGCCAGCGGGGTCATGCCCATGGAGGTGTCCACGACCTTGCCCTGATCCACAGCGGCAATGGAGGAACCGTTGCCCAGATGGCAGGTGATCAGCTTCAGGCGCTCAATGGGCTCTTCCAGATACTCGGCAGCCTTGTGCGCAACGTACTTGTGGCTGGTGCCGTGGAAGCCGTAGCGGCGCACGCCGTACTTCTCATAGTACTCATACGGAATGGCGTACATATAAGCCTTCGGAGGCATGGTGCTGTGGAAAGCGGTATCGAACACAGCCACCATGGGGATGTTGCCGAACACCTTGCGTGCGGCCTCGATGCCCAGAATGCCGGCGGGGTTGTGCAGGGGAGCCAGAGGGCTCAGCTCGCGGATGGTCTCGATGACCTCGTCGGTGATCAGGCAGCTCTCTTTGAACTTCTCGCCGCCGTGCACGACACGGTGACCGATGGCATCGATCTCGCTCACGTCGTTGATGCACTTGCCTTCGCCGGTGGTCATCTTCTTCACGACCTCGGCAAATGCCTCGGTGTGGGTGGGGAAGATGGCGGGCGTGGTGGCCTTGTGGCCGTTTGCCTCATGGGTGATCATGCTGCTTTCCATGCCAATGCGCTCGCACAGGCCCTTGCACAGCACCTTCTCGCCGTCCATATCGATCAGCTGATACTTCAGAGAAGAAGAGCCGCAGTTAATAACCAGAACTTTCATCTGTGTTGCCTCCTGTATGTTTTTGGTCTGCCCTCTTTTTAAACCTGAGGACAGAATTTTACAGATTCCTGTGTTTATTATATAATAGGGTGGGCGGCTTTTCAAGCCGCAACCCGGGCAAAGCGGTAAAGCTTGTGTACAAGGTTTTTGTACATCCTGCCCACAAATGCGCAAAACCACTGCAGTTTTCTGTATATACGATATAAATTTAACAATCTTTCCGAGGGCGCAGCAGCCCTGCAGAGGAGCTCATCTATGAAATTTGCCGGTATCATTGCAGAGTACGACCCCTTTCACAACGGCCATGCATGGCAGTTGGCGCAGGCAAAAGCGCTGGGAGCACAACATGTGGCGGTGGCCATGAGCTGCGGGCTGACCCAGCGCGGCGCACTGCCGCTGCTGCCGGAAGCGGTGCGGGTGCAGGCCGCCCTGCAGTGCGGGGCAGATCTGATATTTGCGCTGCCTGCGCCCTGTGCCTGTGCGGGGGCAGAGGCTTTTGCCCGGGCGGGGGTGCGCATCCTTGCCGCCGCCGGGTGCGATGCGCTGGTGTTCGGGGCAGAGACGCCGGACGCGGCTCTGCTGATGGAAGCTGCCCGGGTGCTGTGCAGCGCAGCCTACCGCACCGAGCTGAAACGCCAGCTTGCAGCCGGTGCCCGCAGCTTTGCGGCGGCGCGGCAAGCAGCGGTGGAAACGCTTTGCCCGGGCACGGCACTGGCCGCGCTGTTGGATAAGCCCAACAACAATCTGGCAGTGGAATACTGCAAGGCCATTCTGGAACAGGAGGCACCCATGACCCCGGTGCCGCTGCCCCGCGTGGGGGCGGGCCACGGGCAGGCTCTTGCCGAAAGCGGCCACGCACAGTTTGCCAGCGCCAGCGCACTGCGCGCCCTCTGGGCAGAGCAGGGCGCGGATGCGCTGACTTCTTATGTGCCGGAAAAAGCACTGGAGCTGTATAAAAAAGCGGAAATCGACGGAATGTATACGGATCATGCCGCTGCGGGCCGGTGTGAGCTGGCTCTGCTGCGGGCGGCCTGTGCCCGGCCGGAACCTTTTGCCGCAGTGCGGGGCGTTTCCGAGGGATTGGACCACCGGCTGGAAAACGCCGTGCGCAGCTGCACCGGCCTGCCCCAGCTGCTGGACGCGCTGACCACTGTGCGTTACCCCCGCGCCCGGATGCGCCGCCTTGCCATGGATGCTGCACTGGGCTATACGGCAGATACAGTGCCCGCTCTGCCGCCCTATCTGCACCTGCTGGGGGCAAGGCGGGAAGCACTTCCGCTGCTGAAGCATGCATCCCTGCCGCTGAGCCACTCGCTGGCAAAGCTGGAAAAAGAAAATGCAGACTGCGCCCGCATGGCGGCGGCACAGGCAGCAGCCAGCGATTTTGGCGCACTGTGCCGCCGGGTGCCCGGGCCGATGGGGGGAGTATATCGTCAAAAAAATATCTTTTTGACGAATTGACAAAAAATAATCGAAAAAATTTTATGCAGAAACACTTGTGCCCGGACGGTTTGTGGTGTATGATTAAAGCAATGCAATGTTGGATACAACAAATGAGAATGGAATCAGAAAACCGCACGCAATAAGGAGGAAACTTCATGGCACTTCATGTTCTGGACGAAGCCAACCGCTGTCTGGGCTGCAAAAAGCCGCTGTGCCAGCAGGGCTGCCCCATCCACACCAACATCCCGGAGGTCATTCGGCTGCTCAAGGCAAACCAGATGGACGAAGCTGGCAGGATGCTGTTTGAGAATAACCCGCTGACCACCGTTTGTGCGTTGGTGTGCAACCACGAGAACCAGTGCGAGGGCCACTGCGTGCGCAACCGGATGCCCAGCCACGACCCGGTGCACTTCTCCATTATTGAGGACTACATTTCCACGACCTACGCCAACAAAATGACCGCCGGCCCTGCCCCCAAAAACGGCATGAAGGCGGCAGTCGTTGGCTCCGGCCCGGCGGGCCTGACCATTGCGGTGCTGCTGGCACGCTGGGGCTACGATGTGACCATCTTTGATGCCCGCGATAAAATTGGCGGCGTCATGCGCTACGGCATCCCCAACTATCGCCTGCCGGACAGCGTGCTGGACGATTTCCAGTACCGCCATCTGGAGCTGAAGGGCATCAAGGTGCGGCCCAACACCACCATCGGCAAGACCATCACCATCGATGATCTGTTCCGCGACGGCTACAAGAGCGTGTTCATCGGTGCCGGTCTGTGGAAGGCCAACGCCATGCATATCAAGGGCGAAACTTTGGGAAATGTAGCTTTTGGCATCGATTATCTGGCAAACTCCAAGGCGTTCCGTCTGGGCGATGATATTGCCGTGATCGGCGTGGGCAACTCTGCTATGGACTGCGCCCGCACCGCCATCCGCAACGGTGCCCGCCACGTCACCTGCTATGCCCGCCGCGACGAGAGCTGCATCAGCGCTTCCGAGTACGAGGTGAGCTATGCAAAGCTGGAGGGCGTGGGCTTCCGCTTCTGCAAAGCACCGGTGGAGATCCGGGAGAACGGCCTGATCTGCCGCGATACCGTCAAGGGCGAGGACGGTAAATTTACGCAGGTGGAGGGCAGTGAGACTTTCTACCCCCACACCGGCGTGATCGTGTCGGTCAGCCAGGGCTCGGAGAGCAACCTCGTCAAGACCACTACCGGCATCGAGACCAACCAGAAGGGTCTGCTCACCGTCAGCGAGGACGGCAGCACCACCCGCGAGGGCGTATTTGCCGGCGGCGATGCCGTGATGGGCGCACGCACCGTGGTGGAGGCGGTGGCTGTGGCCAAGAAGGTGGCCGAATCCATGGATGCCTACATGAAGAGCCTGCCTGCAGAAGAAGTGGCTGACCCCTATGCCAATATCCCGGTGTTCCAGACCCCCACTTCGGACGTGCTGGCAAAGCAGGAGATCTGACGAAATAAAGACAAACTTGGAAGAAACTGTAAAGCTTCTGCGTCTTTGCCGATCTTTGCCGCTCCGTTTGTTGACGGGGCGGCTTTTGCCTTGTATACTATTCATATTCTTGCTCCTGATTTGTACAAACTGGATACAAAACGGTGAAAGGCGGTGGACGCTATCCTGAAAGCATCCCTCCCGAAATTGCGGGAAAAACTATTGGAAGCGCTGCAGGCAGTGCTGCCCATTGCAGCCATCGTGCTGGCGCTCTGCTTTACCATTGCGCCGGTGTCGCCCAGCATCCTGCTGTGCTTTTTGCTGGGGGCCGCCATGATCGTGGTGGGCATCATGTTCTTCACACTGGGCGCGGAGATGAGCATGACCCCCATGGGCGAGCGCGTGGGTGCGGTGATTACCAAAAGCCGGAAGCTGCCGGTGATCTTGGGCATCGGCTTTCTGCTGGGCTTCCTCATCACCATTTCGGAGCCGGACCTGCAGGTGCTGGCAAATCAGGTGCCCTCCATCCCGAACCGCACCCTTATTTTATCGGTGGCGGCGGGCGTGGGCCTGTTTCTGGTGTTTGCCTTCCTGCGTATGCTCATTGGCATCTCGCTGCCAAAGCTGCTGGTGCTGTTCTACGGCATGATCTTTCTTCTGGCGGCGTTTGTGCCCAAGGAATTTCTTGCTGTGGCCTTTGACTCCGGCGGTGTGACCACCGGCCCCATGACGGTGCCCTTTATCATGGCGCTGGGCGTGGGTGTTTCGTCCATCCGCGGCGACCGTCACGCGGCGGACGACAGCTTTGGTCTGGTGGCCATGTGTTCCATCGGCCCCATTCTGGCAGTGCTCATTCTGGGCATCGTGTTCCGCGCCTCGGACAGCACCTATATCCCGCCGGTGCTGCCGGAGGTGAGCGACTCGGTGGAGCTGTGGCAGCTGTTCCATGTCAGCCTGCCTACGTATCTGGAAGAGATCGCTGTCTCGCTGCTGCCCATCATTGTGATGTTCGGCATTTTTCAATTTGCGGCTCTGCACATGGACCGCCGGTCGCTGGGCCGCATTGCGGTGGGTCTTGCGTATACCTACGTGGGCCTTGTGCTGTTCCTCACCGGCGCAAATGTGGGCTTTATGCCCGCCGGTAATTATCTGGGTCAGGTGCTGGCCGGGCAGAGCTTCCGCTGGATCATCATTCCCATTGGAATGCTCATCGGTTACTTCATCGTCAAGGCCGAGCCGGCCGTCTATGTGCTGAACAAACAGGTGGAAGAGGTGACCGACGGTGCCATTTCGGCCAAGGCCATGGGCATGGCACTCTCGGCAGGTGTTTCCATCTCGGTGGGCCTTGCCATGGTGCGGGTGCTCACCGGTATTTCCATTTTGTGGTTCCTCGTGCCGGGCTATGTGTTTGCCATCGGCATCTCCTTTGTGGTGCCAAAGCTCTTCACAGCCATCGCGTTTGACGCGGGCGGTGTGGCTTCCGGCCCCATGACGGCTACCTTCCTGTTGCCGCTGGCACAGGGCGCATGCGTAGCGGTGGGAGGCAACATCGTCACCGACGCTTTCGGCGTGGTGGCCATGGTGGCCATGACCCCGCTCATTACGGTGCAGCTGATGGGCCTTGTGGCACAGCTGCGCACCCGCAAGGCCCGGCGGCTGCAGCCTGCGGCCGTGGGTGAGGCCTTTGCCGGACTGCCGGACGATGATATCATTGAACTGTAAGGAGGGTGCGGTATGAGTACATTGTTTTTGCTGGTCACCATCACCGACCGCCGCTCCACCGATGCCTTTCTGCAGCTGTATGAGAGCCACGGCGTGAATGTGAGCCTGCGCACTGTGGGCAGCGGCACCGCCGTGCGGGAAACGCTGGCCACGCTGGGTCTGGAAAAGACCGAGAAGGCGGTGCTGCTGGCGGTGGTGACAGAGGATACATGGAAGGCCGTCCGGACAGACCTGCGCCGCAAAATGCGCATCGACGTGCCGGGCACCGGCATTGCATTCACGGTGCCGCTGAGCAGCATCGGCGGCAGAAGGGCGCTGATGTTCCTCACCCAGCACCAGCCGCTGACATTGAAGGAGGAGAGCACCTTGAAGGATACCCGTTACGAACTGCTGCTGGTGATCGCCAATCAGGGCCACACCGGCACCATTATGGATGCCGCCCGTGCAGCAGGTGCCGGTGGCGGCACGGTGATCCACGCCAAGGGTACCGGCATGGAAGGCGCAGCCCAGTTCCTTGGCGTGGAGCTGGTGAATGAAAAGGAGCTGGTGCTCATCGTGGCCCGCACGCCGGAAAAAAACCGCATCATGAAAGCCATCATGGACGGTGCCGGGCCAAAGGCGGGTGCGATCGTGTTCTCGCTGCCGGTGACGGATACCGCCGGTCTGCGTCTGCTGGAGGACGAGGAACCGGTGCAGGAGACCTCTGCGCAGTAAACAACAAAATGTAATTTATTCCGGGATTATTCCGCATTTATGGGCGAAACGCTTGATAAATGCGGATTTTTTCGTTATCATAAAAGAAAGAAATTCAAGAACGAGGGACAAAAGATGATAAAGCTTTCATATGAGCAGCAGATCGCATTCAATTCGCTGTCCATCATCGTGGGCAATGCACTGTATGCGCTCACGGTGGTGCTGTTTCTTGTGCCGTCAGGCCTGATCACCGGCGGTGCCACCGGCATCGCACTGGGCATCAACCGTGCATTGGGACTGCCGGTGTCCGGTGTGCTGTTCGTCATCAACATGACCATGCTTACGGTGGGCTGGGTGCTGCTGGGGCGGCGCTTTGCCATCACCACCATTGCCAGCACCGTGCTCAGCCCCCTGTTTCTGGCTCTGTGGGAGCGGGTGTTCACAGGCTTTGTGCTCACCGATGATCTGGTGCTCAACACCATTTTTGCAGGCCTCGGCGTAGGCGTTTCGCTGGGCATCACCATCCGGGCAGGCGCATCCACCGGCGGCATGGACATCCCTCCGCTGGTGCTGAACAAATATTTCCACATCCCGGTGTCGGCCAGTATGCTGGTGTTCGATATGCTCATCCTCTGCCTGCAGGCGGCGTTCAGCCCGCTGCAGCAGTGTCTGTACGGCATCGTGATGGTGATCGTGTATACGGTGGTACTGGACAAGGTGCTCATCTTCGGCACTACCCGCACCGAGGTAAAGATCATCAGCCAGCACGCCGATGATATCCGCGAGGCCATCTTCATCCAGCTGGACCGCGGCGTGACCGTGCTGCATGGCGAGGGAGGCTACAGCCACGAGCCGGAGCAGGTGCTGCTGAGCATCGTGAGCAACCGCCAGCTGCCGAAGCTGGAAAAGCTGGCCCATGCCATCGACCCCACCTGCTTTATGATCGTGAGCCATGTGACCGAGGTGAGCGGGCGCGGCTTCTCGCTGGATAAGAATTACCAGTAAACGCTAAAAATCCCAGCAGATACTTGAAAAACAGTACCGGTTTAGGGTATAGTATAGAAGAACGGTAGGTTATGCCGTGATTTTACCCAACAGGAAAGGAAAACCATCATGTTTGATATTTTCAATATGCTCAAGAAGGAAGAACACAAGGACGCAAAGCAGGTGACCCGCGAGACCATCATCGGCGATATCCTGGATATGGACCAGACCACCGCTCCCTACTTCATGGAGATCGGCATGCACTGTCTGGGCTGCCCTGCATCCCGCGGCGAGAGCATCGAGGAGGCCTGTGCTGTCCACGGCGTGGACTGCGATGAGCTGATCGAAAAGCTGAACGAGCATCTGGCCGCAAAGAAGGCATAAATTGCTGCCCACACTGGATGCGCGTCTGGCTGCCGCCGCAGAGCTTGTGCGGCCGGGAGAGCCGGTGGCAGACATCGGCTGCGACCACGGCAAGCTGACGGCGGTGCTGGCGGCTTCGGGAAAATACCCGAAGGTGATCGGTGCCGACCTGCGGCCCGGCCCGCTGGCAAAGGCAGAGCAGACGCTGGAACATGCAGGCTGTAAAGACCGCGCTGAGCTTCGGCTTGGCGACGGTCTTTCTGTGCTTACGGAGAACGAAGCAGGCAGCATCGTGCTGGCGGGCGTTTCCGCCCAGACCACTTGGGAAATTTTAGAGAAAGCCCCGTGGGTGTTCACCGTGGGAGGGCCGCGGATCATCATGATCCCAGCCACCCGCCACGACGCGCTGCGCCGCTGGTTGTGGGAGCATGGCTTCTCCTTTGTGGCCGACCGCCCGGTGCAGGCGGCGGGCCGCTGGTACGCGGTGATGGCGGCGGAGTACACCGGCAGGGTGTATGCGCCCACCTTTGCCGAGTGCCTGTTTGGCAGTACGGGAGAGTGGCCCGAGGGAAAAGGCTACGCCGACTGGCAGAAGGCAAAGCTGCCCCGGATGCGCCTTGGCGTGCCGGATGGCAGCGAACTGGCGCAGGAAATCGATAGTTTATTAGCTGGCTTGCCCTCTCAGGCCGCTTCGCGTCCAGCTCTCCCAAAGGGAGAGCCTTTGGCAAAATGATGAACGTTGCATGGAATGCCAAGGCCTCTCACCATGGGAGAGGTGGCATTGCGTAAGCAATGACGGAGAGGGCGAGGATGGTGAAGATATGATAACAGTTAATCAGATATACGAAGCAATGCAGGCCATCGCGCCGCTGGAGCTGGCGGAACACTGGGATAATCCCGGCCTGCTGGTGGACTGTGGCGGGCAGATGCACCGGGTGCTGGCAGCACTGGACATCACCCCCGAAGTGGTGGCCGAAGCTGCCGCAAAGCAGTGTGAGATGATCGTGTCCCACCACCCGGTCATTTTTGATCCACTCAAAAAGATCGGCCCGCAGGATGTACCGTTCCAGCTGGTGCAGGCGGGCATTTCTGCCATCTGTATGCACACCAATCTGGATGCTGCAGAGGGCGGCGTGAACGAGGTGCTTGCGGGCATTTTCGGCATGAAGGACATGGAGACCTTTGCCGAGGGCTGCGGCCGCGTGGGAGCCATTGAAGAAATCGCGGTTCCAAAGCTTGCCCGCAAGGCACAGCAGGAGCTTGCTGCGCGCTGCAACCAGCCGAAGAACGGCCCGGCGGTGCAGGTGAAGTTTGTGGATGCGGGTAAGCCGGTCAAGCGCTTGGCGGTCATCAGCGGTGCGGGCGGAAGCCTGTTTGCAGATGCCCTCGCCATGGGGGCCGACTGCCTGCTGACCGGTGAAGCCAACCACCACCACGCCATCGATGCCAAGCGGCTGGGCCTTTCGCTCATTGCGGCGGGCCACTATGCCACCGAATTTCCGGTGACTGCCGCCGTAGCTGCAAAGCTGCGCGCCGCCCTGCCGGAGCTGGAAGTGCTGGTGAGCACTGAAAACCGGGATCCGTATACGTATTTATAAAGAAAGCTGCAATAAGGTGAACGGCCTCGCCCTCTCAGTCTCGCATCTGCTCGACAGCTCTCCCAAGGGGAGAGCCCTTGGCAAAACCATGAACCTTGCGTAGACTGCCAAAGCCTCTCACTTTGGGAGAGGTGGCACGGCGTTAGCCGTGACGGAGAGGGCGAGGCCGCTTAAAATAAAAGAATTTCCATTCCAAATCATAAACGAGGTAAACACTATGGCATTGGATGCCGCGACACTGGCCCTTACGGCAGCAGAGCTCAAAGCAACGCTGACCGACGCCAAGATCGCAAAACTATTTGAACCCACCCGTGATGAGCTGGTGCTCACCCTGCGTACCCGCACGGATACCTATGCGCTGCTGCTTTCGGCCCGCAGCGGTTCCGCCCGCGTGTGCCTGACCGAAGAAAGCTTTGAAAACCCGGAAACGCCGCCCTCCTTCTGTATGCTGATGCGCAAGCATCTCACCGGCGGCAGGCTGCTGGACGTGCACATGGAGCCGGGCGACCGCATCGTGTATTTTGATTTCCAGTGCACCAACGAGATGGGCGACCTTGTGCGCAACACCCTGTGTGCCGAATTGATGGGCCGCTACTCCAATCTGGTTCTGGTGCAGAACGGCAAGATCATTGACGCACTCAAGCGGGTGGATTTTGAGGACAGCGATGTGCGCCAGCTGCTGCCGGGCCTGCCCTACACCACGCCGCCCAAGCCTGCAAGACCGGACTTCCTGCTGGTGAGCAGTGCGTCCATCGTGGCAGCAGCCTGCCAGAGAGATCTGCCGGTAGCAGATGCCCTCAACAAGACCGTGGCCGGTGTTGGCCCGGTGGTCTGCCGCGAAGCTGCATGGCGTGCCTTTGACGGCGAACATCTGCCCGCCAATGAGCTGACCGAGAAACAGAAGCGCAAGCTTATGGCTGCCATCGACGAGCTGAAGGAAGAGCACGCAACCGGCGGTACGCCCTGCAGCGTCACCGACCCCAGCGGAAAGCCCATCGAGTATACCTTTTTCCGCCCGCAGCAGTACGGCGAAAAATATATTATAAAGGAGTGGCCCTCCTTCAACGCCATGCTGGAGGGCTACTACGCTGAGAAGGACCGCGCGGAACGCCTGCGCACCAAAAGCAAGGAGCTGCACAAGGCCGTGCACAATATGTACGAGCGCGCCGTGCGCAAGCAGGCCGCCCGTCAGGAAGAGCTTGCTGCCAGCGGCAAGAGCGAAAAGCTGCGTCTGTACGGTGAGCTGCTCTCGGCAAACCTCTATCTGGCCCAGAAGGGCATGAAGAGCATCACCGTGCCCAACTGGTACGATGAGGGCAAGGAAGTGACCATCCCGCTGGACCTGCGGTTCACACCCAGCCAGAACGCTCAGAACTTCTTCAAGAACTACAAAAAGAAGCAGACCGCCGCCCGGATGCTGGTGGACCTGCTGGCAGAGGGTGAAAAGGAGATCGCCTATCTGGAAACGGTGCTCTACGAGGTGGAGTCCGCTTCCGGTGAAGCGGCCCTCAACGAGATCCGGGCAGAGCTGAAGAGTCAGGGCTACCTGAAATACTACAAGCAGCGGGATAAGCGCCAGAAGCCTGCAGATTTCCTGCGGTTCATTTCCAGTGATGGGTTTGAAATTCTGGTGGGCCGCAACAACGCCCAGAACGACAAGCTCACCCTGCACACCGCCCGGGGCAAAGACCTGTGGTTCCATGTTCAGAAGGCCCCCGGCAGCCACGTTGTGGTCATGAGCCGGGGCGAGGAGATCCCGGACACCACCCGACAGGAAGCCGCGGAGCTGGCAGTCATCTACTCCAGCACCTACAAGGCGGGCACCGGCGCTAAGGTGGCGGTGGACACCACTGAGGTGAAGAACATCTGGAAAGCCAGCGGTGCCAAGCCCGGCATGGTGCTGTACGAGGTGTACACCACGGTCTACATCACGCCCCGGGATGGGCTGGCGGAACAGCTGAAGAAGAAATGATTTGAACTGCGCGCCGCGCTGCTCTGCGCATCTTCAGCGGAAGAATTATTTTAAATTTGCCAATCGGGAAAATCTGCGGATTTTCCCGATTGACTTTTTCACGGGTGGGGTCGTAAAGGCGAACGGCATTTGCAGCGCCTGCTTCCTGCGGGAGCGGCGGCGCTGCTTTTTATTATATATGTATAAAAGCGGCAGAACGGTCCATACTAAGCACTGCGCAGCGGGCGCGGCAGAGTTTTCCACCGGAAGAAAAGCCTGCGGATTGTGCATCTTGCACAGAAAATGCGCTCTTTGACAAAACGGAGAAAATAAAAAAGAAAATTCGTTCTTTTTTCTAAAAAACACTTGCCAAATGCACGAAGGTGTGATAGAATAACTCTCGGCTGCAAAGGGCTTGTGCGATACAAGTCGTGCAGGCCAGCGATATGCGTAGATGCGGGAGGTTGTCATCCGGCGATAGCTGCGATGGGTTATTTCCGCGGAGTATGTCCGATCTTAGAACCGGGCGA